>Ga0181612_126871_pt1 | contig 26786 bp, 15 predicted proteins | sample HoacroProtozoa21_FD_119630 | JGI IMG/M metagenome (GOLD analysis project Ga0181612, IMG submission 119630) | Hoatzin crop microbial communities from Cojedes, Venezuel. Combined Assembly of Gp0051906, Gp0051904, Gp0051908
ACCCTCCTTCCCCATCTCTCTCTTCTCAGTAATGTTTATTATGATTTAAAATCCATATCGAACAAGCTCTGGAAGTACAACCGGTACCGCTACATTATGACCTACCATGAGAAGCCGTGGCTGCCTCCACCTTTCATACTCCTGAGCCACATTGGACTTCTGATAAACCGCATCTTCCACCATCGGCCCCCAAATGAGCTGGATCAAGAGGAAGGCGACGTTGGACTAAGTAAGCAGAGCTAAGCTGGGGACCAAAGGAAATAGCTGATGAGGAATGTTTTGCCAGCCTCCCACCACTTTGTAGCTCAGTTCCTTCTTCTCAAAAAAAAAAAAAAAAAGCTTCTCTGGGTAGGAGGCTGTTTTTATTTGCAAAACTGAATTTAACCTGCTTGTCTGAGAACTCTTGCAGGAGAAAGTGACTAGAGGAATGCCTTGCTTTGTAGTTAGCTTTTGCTTTGCTACATACTGTGTATCAGTCAAAATACATCACAACTCTGAGCTGAAATAAAGTGACAGCAACTTATTCTGAAAGAATGAACAGGCTTATTTTGAATTAAAGTAAACAATACTGGAGGTATACATTTCTGTACATTTGTCCTGAAAAGACCAACAATTAATTTTTAATTGCCCAGAGGAAGTAGCCACAGAGATGGAGGACAGAGGAGATCCAGTGATGGCAGATGCAGAGAGAGAGAGCATAGGGGCTTGCCACCTCCTCACTGCATCCTCCCCTTTGTGCACTGACTCACCACTGCACCTTAACCCGACCTCCTTCACCCTTCCCAACCTGCACTTCTCCATCCCAGGGTCCTTCCTAATGCCTCTTTTAGGCCATGCCCATTCCCTATCCCACTGTTGCCAGCTCCTGCAACTATGCCAGGAGCAGCTCTAGCCATTGCCGGGAGGGGACCACAAGATGTTGAGGTGGGAATGAACACTCAGTAGTGGGGCTTGGTGGTTGGCGGGTTGAGGCAGGGGAATGGGGAGGAGGAGAGCCTGGTGGCTGCAACCTTATCTGAAAAAACATTGGGTAACGTTAGTGTGTATCATTATACAGCCTCATCCTTTTTGATGCAATGTACATTCTTGATGCCTAGTAACAGATGTGAACAGACCCAGCTTGGGTTATGCTTCACGCAGGATTTTCTCTGCTGAACATGAATCCCTGAAGATATCTGGCATGCTCACAGGTGGTTTCAGAGTTCAAAAATGGGCTTAACTAATCAATGCTGAGCTGCTTTACTGCTGCTCCCAGGCTCAGCTCCTCCATCATGGCTGGATACATGAGCCTGCCTTTGAAGTACCACTGCTTATTTTATATGCATGCATAGTAGAAGTCACTGATATATCATAGAGGGTGTCTTACTAGTAAGGTGCACTAGGCACAAGGAGAACTGAAACACTGCTTAGCACATCTAAAGTCCTTGGATAGAAAAGGGCTCGTGCCTTGCCTACACTTGTCTTGGAAAATTACTTTTTTTCCTGTTTATGTACCTTTGTGTCCCTTTTCTATACGCCTGTGCATTGCTGGAGATGTTTCTTCTGCTTAAGTTTTGGTGTGGTTATAATTAACTGGTTTTAGCAAGAAGCATCCAGTGCCACCCAGTGGAAAATCAATGAAAATACCAAGCTACAGAGAGAAAAATCTTACAGGAAGAACACAGATGGGAGGGAGCGGGGAGAAGAGCCTAGGAGGCAATGGAGTCTCGTTGGGAGTTAGAGGGGGACCCCAGAACACTGCGGGGGGCTTCCCTGCTGAGCTGTGTGTTGCAGCCGAGTACTACGTGCTTGTAGCAAACACTGCCGTGTCGCTTGGCACAGATACCCCCCTAGCAAGTGCAGTGAGGACTCTGGCATGTTTAAAAAGCAGAGAAAAAAGGAGCTTGGACAATGTGGAGTTTGGATCAGCAGCTTTCCACTGTATGTGTTTCTTGATGCTGACTGATAATCGATCTGTTCTCTCAGAAGTCTTGATGTGCTTAAAGAAAAGCATCGTGAGCAGCCCAAGCTGTGGAGTTTCAAACTTTTGAATGTGTTCTTCACCCAATAGTCTTGCCTGAAGTTTTATACATACGAACATGTGAAGCAATCAGGTGAAAAAAGCTTCGTAGCTTTGAGCACCTGAAAGGACTGCAGTTGTTATAGATGACTAGCCCTAAATGAATGCCTGGACGAAATTATAGTGAAATCTTTGTATGTCTTGAGTATCTGTATCTAAGTCTTGTGAGTCACACACGTATAACAAAATACAGGAAAAAGTTTGGGAGAAAATACATCTTTGTGGGCAGCCATTTCGGTATGTACTTTTGAGGCTTTAAAAGGGAGCACAGTGGAATTTTAGTCAGTGTGGTTTTTCTCCCTGTCTAAGGAAGGATAAAAACCACATTTACATGTATTTGGTGTGTTGATTCTTTATGCATAAGCCCAAATTCATGGAGTTAGGTCTGATTCGTTCTTGTCAAGGGAGGGAGAGGAAACCTGTTCTGAGAGGTTTGTTTTTTTCTCATGGATGCTTATAAACAACTGTATTTGTTAGCATGCTTCATGCCGGCTCCTACCTCCTTTGTTCAGAGCTGTACCTGAGTGATGAGGAGTTAAAGAAACTACATGACTTTGAGCAACAGTGTGTGGAAAAATATTTTCATGAGAAGAATGAAAGCCTCAGCTCCAGTGACAGTGAAAGGATCCATCTGACAACAAAAAGGTGTGTTTTGCTGCAGATTTGTGCTCTTTGTATACATTTGTCATGTAAAAAATTTTTTAATCTAATGTTTTTGGAACAGGCTATGGCCACTGTGAACATGAGGAGCAATAACATGCGTAGGCCTTGGTAATCTGATGGAAATGTAATGTATCTGTTTGAACGGCATGGCAGGCCTGTCTGGGAAGCCTTGCTGGCAGAATAGCATCCCCAGATGTATACAGTGTGCAGGTGGTTAAAGGGGTACAGTAAGGTGTTGCTCAGTTTCACTTTTGCAGACCAGGTAGCACTACGAAAACATGCCAGAGTACAGCATACAATACATATTTTTATTTAAAGGCTTGGCAGTGTAGGAGAACACTGAGAGTATTGCCTGTGATTGAGTATAACTGCTGTATACAGAAGTAACTGTATAACCATTGTAGCGTTATCTGCAGCGTAATGCCTTGGTTTGCAAAATGTCAATACACAACTGTCAATGGGGTTACAGAACTCTCAGTATTGGCCTAATTTAGCTTTCTATTGAAATAAGTGACAAAGCTGCCATTGAGTTTAATGAGAAGAGTGAAAGGGAGCACTATGAAAAGTCTTACTGAATGCCAATACTTATCTAATAAATTTGTTTTCCCTAGAGAAAGATAGCCTCTTAATCTTTGCCTGTTCATAATCTTACTTTCTGCATACTAAAACAAAACACACAAGCAAAATGAATGTCCTCTGTAAAGCAATAAAATAAGTACCTTTGTTTAAAAGCTGCAGAATCAATTACAGCAAGAAGATTTTATTTAGTGGATGAATATAGATCTGGAAAGGAATTTTTTTCTGAGTGCACAGGTCAAACACTTCACAGCATTGCATAATATTAACACGAGAAGTTAATTTAGATGAATAAAATATTTTGGAACACTGATCTTTGATTTTATTCAGCTTTTCATTAAATACTACCTCTTTTAGTCACTCGGTGACAAAGGAAAGGAGCGACTTTTGCATATTGCCTGAGCTAGTTTATCATTGTCTTAGTGGTAGAGCACCAGAGAGAGTATCTTCAGAAAAACGTGAAGATAATGATTTGGTTAAAATGATATCATTCCAGGCCAAGAAGTTCTTGCACTGTTCACTGGGGATTTGAAGACTGTAAAAAAAGGATTTGCTTTTTGGGTGGTTGAATTTTACATGAAGATAACTGGTGGCATCAGACATACAGCATCTCTTCCGAGAGGCCAAATTAGGTTCTTGGGAAGACCCTTTTCCCAACAGTCTCCAGTATCTGAGAAATGCAAGAGTATCTGTAGGTTTGTGAGAGCCTTGTCCTTCTCATGCTTGCAAAAGAAATGTAGGATAACTGGCTGACAAGAAGTATGTTTCACAGCATTTTACATTTACAAACAATAGCCAATGCAGCATTTCCAAAGCTGTGTCCTGCTGTCCGTGGTTTAGTAGTTCTATGGCAAGGAATGGACATTAGCAGGAGAACAGCAGTTTTTAAAATAGATACTCCTTGAGCAAAAAGCCTGTCTCCTTACCAGTCACTGGCTGTTGGCCCAGTAATCTGAAAGACATGTTGTAAGTCTGGATGGTTTTTTACAAATATAGATATTCATGGGAATAGAAGTCACTATTAAACAAAAAATAAAGGGCTGCTTGAAACACTGACTTCTTAAAATGTATTAATGGCTTCCTTCATCATCTGGCAAGCAAAAGTAAAGATCTGTGTTTTAGTATTTTAATTATATTTTCTTTTTCCACCTAGAGTGGAGGAGATGTTTCTGCAGCTTAAAGAAGTGCATGAGAAGGTATTTTGTATCAAGGAGTCTTTACTCTCCCTGGACAGCCAGCTAGGACATTTACAAGACTTGTCTGCCTTGACAGTGGACATCCTGAAAGTGCTTTCAGCTGTAGACACCTTGCAGGTGGAAGAAGCCTTACTGGCTGATACAAAACGTCGAGCCTATAAGAAGCTGCCCCATAGCTGGAGCAATGCGCTCTATTCCAAGACCTTGAACAGCCTGGAGTGTTTGTATGACAAGAAATACCGCTACTACAGCATGCCACCCTCCCTCTTACGGAGCTTGGTAAGGAGTCAGTGGCCATCAGAGCGCAAAGGCCACGTATTGAGGACTGGGAGTAATGAGGTGGTAGAAGACAGCTCTCGAAAGACAGAAATAGAAAGTGACACACTCACCTCAGGAGTATCCTCTGAGACTAAGTCAACCCCTAGATATGGACAATTTTTGCTGGTGCCACCTGACCATCAGGGAGGGTCTTTCACTGAGGACGTCACCTTAAATTTGTCCTTTTTGTGCACTCCTGTCAAGTACAGCGACAATACATTTAGAAATCAACTGCAAAGTAGTGCTGTGGTGCAGCAAAACTTGGGGGGTGTCAGCCTTGTGGGAAAAGAGACAGAAGATTATCAATGGAGCCGGAGAGACTTTGTTACTCATTTGCCATCAGAAAAGCCTAATGCCGTAGAGGCTAATGAGCCTCTTGGTCTCCAGCCATCACTGGATATTGAAGACAGTGCAGCACCCTGCTGCAATGACAGGGAAGAAACTGAAGGTGGTTATGTGAACTGGGGATTTTCTGAAGGTGATGAAAAAGGGGTTTTCAGTTCAGAAACGAAGAAGTCGTCCATGTGCATACATACCACCTATAACAGTGACTGCAATTGCACAGGTAGTCCTCCCAGTCATGTTCAGATAAAAGAATCAAAATCATTCTCCTACAACTCTGACAGGTCACATCACAGCAGCGTCATCTCTCAGAATAACCTGAAACGCAGCACCTCCGTCTGGATCAGCCCACTCCGGAAGAACTGGAGTTTCTGCAGGAGCAACAGCTTACAATCCTCTAAGAAAGAGAAAAGAGGGAAAACCTGCAAGGCCATAGGTGGTAATTATAAACCACTATACCTGTATAGTGTCTTTTACTGGGGAGCCCAAGACATTATAAAAATGTTTCTTTTGCACCCAGGAGGTATTAGCTGCGGTGGAGGGTGGTAGCAGAGAGTCCAGAGTTGTTCCTTCACTTTCTTTGTGCTGGGTCAGACTGCTGTATGGAATTTCTGACGTGTGCCTGATATCCAGGCTGCACCACACCTGTGTGTCAGCCACCCTGATTCTCCCAGTTTGACGGGAACCCTATGGCTGTGGCTGCACAACCAGGGTAACAGAGGGACCATGCTTGCTCTGGGAAAGTCTTGTGCCCTGGGGATGCAATGCAAGAGTTGCAGGAGTCAAAATAAGTTACACAGTCCCTTGGGAGATACATTAGCAGTGTCATGGGTCAAATGGATGCATGGAGAATGAAGAGGTGTATTTTTTTATAGCCAGGTAAAACCCTCCCTGTCCACCACCACGTTTCCCTATCAACAGCTAAAATATAGCGGATTCCAGTTCTAAGTATGAGTAGTATGAGATGATGGATAGTATTTGTGGTTTTATATCTTGTGATGGTGCATGTCTTTGCACTGAACTGCAGGAGTATTAGCTTTGTGTGTCGCAAGTCTTTCTCAGCTTGCTTTGGAGATCTGCCAACTCACAGTCTTATCAGATCTTCTCTTAGTAAACAGAGCTCTGTAGCTTAATGGTGTTTTTTGACACTTTCCCACAGAGTCTTTACCTTCCAGTGAGCTACACCACAGTGCGGCATCAAAAGCAAAACAACAAAACAGAGACAGAAAGTCTGGGAGAGAAAAGAAGAATCAAAAACCCCTTCAGGTGCCGGTATGTGCAGATGCAAGAGAATCACATATCTCATAGCTGTCTTTTTCATTCATTAAGAGCAGTTCTGCAGTGTGGATTAGTTGAAAATGTATACATTTAAAATGCTGCACACAAATTGGGGGGTGTTGTCTGTGTGCCTGGCTTTGGTTGAATTTCCCTTTTGTTTGAATGTGTGGGATTTCAGTTTTGAACATGTTGAAGTCTGTAGACTTTGCTAGGTAGTATAGCAGGGTTGTTATTGACATTACACGGAAAGGCATCAGTCCTTGCTCTTTAGAGGGCAGGAGGACTTGGGGAGGCTTCATATCACGTAGGATAGACTGAAGGAGTAGTGACCCATATCCAGGCAGTGTGCAACTGTAAACAAGCAAGCCAGGCCTTGTAATGTTGTCTTCTGCATGCAGCAGTCCTGCAGTGTTTTCCCTGAATCCATCAAACATTTAGCACATTGCAGCGTCTTGATTGTGTCCTATGTATGGGACAACTTTCATAGCTGTATGTGTGTGCACATATATAAAAAACTATTTGTAAAATCTTAAAGAGGTTCCTAGGACCTTTTTCAGCTGAAAAGAGTTGTCTGTTTAATGAGATGAAAGCTGAAGATGGATTTGTTTACATAAGATGTTCAGGTCAGCAACAAATCTTAGACTTGAACTTTGAGACCTAACACCTCTGAAGGTATTCTGAGGGACTTCAGACTTTGTTTTAAAAAACTGTAGTGCTAGATCTTTCATCAGTAGTGTTTACTAGAGAAAAGCAATGCGTCTTCTGCAACTTGTAACAAAAACGGGAAAATCTGTTTCTCAGCTGGGAGCGAGTTCAGTCATTGGCATTTCAGTGGTGTTCTGAAAGGCCATGTTTTAGGCTGTCAGAGGAACTGCACAGGTGCTAGTCATCCTATAAATCAAGTGTCGTTTTTTCTGTGTCTTGCCAGGTGATTAGAGTGGATGATTGTCCCCAGAACACCCAAGTGAGCTCAGAGCCTGCAGAGATCAATGTCTGGAATGAGAAAGACAAACACAGCAAGAACTGGCTCACTGTGTCTAATTTCAGTCAGCTAAGTATGTGATATTTTGCAGATGGTGAAATTCAGAACAGCTTTTAAAAAGAAACAGTAAATAAAAATTTACAAATTCAAAGTGTCATCCACCACTTTCACTTCATGACATAATTTTTACAGAATTAGGTTGCTGGCACGCACGACTTGGTTATTTGCTGTGTCATTACACAGGGAAAAGGGACATAGGTTGGATGGAAGGTCAGTTAAACCTTTCTGAGAGTGCTGGCTGTCTCATGTGGGAGATAGTAGAGTAGTAATCCTCAAGAATAAGTGGGAAGCAAGGAGGATAATATCCTTGTCTTGCTTCCTGAGGTGTCTTCTGAAGTGGCACCCTGGCTAATTGCAAAAATAAACTCTCTTGTGAATTTCTCAGGGCATTTACACTCAGAGGCAGTGCTGCGATACTGTATCTGCTGGCAGATCCTCTGCATGCATTATTCATTACTCATTGCTCAGAAACACATCCTTCAAAGGGAAGAAATGAATTCTGTATCGTCTCTGTTGGAGTGAAAAGGGAATGACATTCTTACTCTTCTTTTAGTAATTCTCCAGCTCTTTCATTCTCAGAAATCCTTTGCATAGTTCATCTTCTCTTTCAGCTTTGCTGTGATGCGGCTCACTGGGTTCACCCTGCGAGCTGCTGGGAGGTGCATCAGGGAATACAGTGACACAGCACAGCATGGTCTGAGAAGGGCTGCATTCCTCCAAAATCTACTGACAGAGGATGGAAACAGTCCATTTCAACCCTTGAAATTCTGTTATTGCTTTTATAGCCCTTTATGTGTTTGCTTGGGCAATATGGTGTGTAGGTGTTTATTTTATAGCACTGCATAGGTGTTTAGTTTGTGACCATAGAGATGTTTATTTGCACTCTGGAAATAGCTGACACCTGCTCTTTTGGCTAGGTTTGGAACATCTCAGTTACATGCACCAGAAAATAAAAAATCAAGACATCGGTAGGCATTCCATACCATTCTGTGATTACCTGAGACATTCTCGAGAGGTAAGACCTAAGATTACACATCCTAGTTCATAGTTTTGGCTAGGATCAGCCCAGGGTAGCTGGTTTTTTGTCATGAAATACCTCTTGAGAGATGAGAAGCTTTGTTTTTTGCTGGCACAGCACGTGTGTGGGAGTAAATGAATAATTTAACAGCTGTTAACACTCTACTGAGATTATTGAATAGGATATTAAATTATTGAATCACGGACTGATTCTGAGTATGGTGAGGCTGGTCAGAAATGACGCATGTGTTGGTGCTTCATTAGGCAATGAGTGAGCACACAGCTTGGTTTTGAACCTGTGGGCAGAACTGGTTAGCAGAGTGAAGTAAATTTTGGAGAGCTAGCTAGGTAGCTCTTAACCTGTCACACAGAGATAGTATTTCTTGCAAAGTGGGAGTTAAATATTAATAATTGCATTATTATTAATAATAATAATTAAGAAATTAAGAATAACCGCTGGTTTATAAGCACCATATCATGTTGTTTATCAGAATAGTTTGCAGTTCCATAATGTAAAGGTCCTCTGCCTATGCAAAGCAATATAGACCAATTTATATTTCCTGAAGACTGAGGGCAGGATTCTGGATTATGGAAACTTCTGTATGTTTTACAGTTGTGTAGCTAATGGGAGAAAATCTATTTTTCACTACATTGCTTAGGGGTATCTCAGAGATATGAAAGGAAACTAACAAAGAATAAATTCAGAAAAGGAACTGTGAAATAATCCTTTCCTCTTCCTTTTTCAACAGCCCCTTTCCTTGTCTGTTTTACTTATAGCACTCTTGATTATTAAAATGGTGATCTTTAAAAGCCTAGCTTATTTTTCACTGTAAATGCTGTAAGTTCTTTTTTTTTTTTAGCAAAGAAAAATAAACCAGATAGTTTCAAATATTCTGTTCTGAGTGCTGTAGAATTTGAATCCCAAATACCAGGGTAGATAGCTTGAATCTAAATTTTTTAAATGGCAGTTTTTTGTATGAACAAGTGGAGAGAGAAACAGAAATAAATTTACTGATTGTGTATTCTGTAAAAACTGAGCTTGGAGTCGAAATCAATAAATCTTTGAAATTTGAAACACAGGGTCAGACAAGCAAAATAAAGGTATAGTCAGGAAAATTGTGTGAAGGGACCAAGTAATCTGGTGCTTCAAAGCTCATATTAAGATGTCTTAGGTAAAACTCAAGGGTGGGTTTTTTAAGGTTCTCAGAAAAATTTCACTGATTAGAGCAGGATTGGAGTTAGGCCAAAGCTGGCCACTTCCAGAACACCAACTTCAAATTGTTTATTCTTTCAAGATGCAGCCTCCAATACCCACTGAGTCACTATGCCTCTCCCTAAGTCCTGTCTGCGTTATGAGAGTTTATATATATCGCTGAGACGTAACAATATTCCTGCATCCAACTGTTCCACTTGGATATGATATATTTGAAAGAAATGTATTTTTCCTAAAGTGGTGCTTCTCAGATTTACCCACTGAACACCAGTGGTTCAAAAGTCCCTCCTGATGGGCAGCAGGGAGCAAAGCAAGGGTGTGTGTAGGAATGCTTCGGTTTTGTTAAAGATTTTTTCATCTGCAAAGCAAACTTCCAAGGTAAAAATATGAATGAAATTTAAAAAATGGTGACTTAAGTTTCAGATAATATCAAAATCCGAATTTTAGTTAATTCATCCTTAAGCTTTATCCTCTTCGAACTTTTTTCAGGGGCTCTGTTTCTTTCAAGGATTGAAGTCTACCTGACTACTATTCAGAAGAATAGTCCCATTTCTGACTAGGATCTTAGGAGGACCCAGCTGGGCCAGTTTTCCCTAATATGGCTGGAAGTTTAAAAGACTATTTAAGTACTTCTTTAACTGCAAGACCTGGAAAATACGTGATCTAAGTATCACTGGAAAGCTGCTCAGTGTGTTACTTGCTTCTGTTATAGAGCTTTAGGGTGCATTTTATTTTCAACAAATGTAAAGGCTATCTGCAAATTGGATTTTTCCAATATAAAGAGAGTTCTCTAATACTGTCCATGTTAGACCTTTAACACACTTTTGTGAGTGTATTGGTATATAGGTGAGTACCTAAATATTTTATTCAAATGTATGGAGAAAGCATGGAAAACTGTAATGTGAGCACATTAGTTCCATTTTAGTGTAGGTATGGCAGTGCTGTGATTCACCTGCCTGTCAGTGTCATTATTCATGCTAACAATAAGCATATCAATAAGTGTTTTCAAGATTGTACCTTTCTGAGTTGCATAGTGTGTATATGACAGTGATGTGCAGATTTTACCAGTAAAAGTATCTCTCTTATTTACAGGATTTGAGTAGTAGCGTATTTGGAACCACCAAGAACAGTAGTCTGGACAGGAACTCCTCGTATGTATTAGTGTATGAAGATATTAACCACATGCTTTTACAAAGAGACTTCTATACTTTCTGCAGGTTTCCACTTCAGTTCTGCAACACACTTAGGATGAGATGAAGAGTTAAGGCAATTCAGTCTGTTTAAGTTTCTTTAAATGAAGACTTATTGATGGAGATACAGGAGATCCATTTAAACAAAGTGTATAATTTTAGGTGGAATACACTCCTCTTTATTCTAACAATAATCCAATTTTCTAATTCAATAACTAAGATCACCATAGCATGTTTAACTAGCGATTATTCCAATCTAGTGGGCATGAAAAGTTGCATTTGCTTTTGCTGTGCAAATTGTGTGTTTCCTTTTTTAATAATTAAAATGTTAGCAGCTCCTGAAAGCTTCTCTCATTCTTTGATTAATCTGTTTCATACTGAGTCTGCACATTTACAAAATATTTAGCTTGGCTTTCTTAATGTGTTTTCAAGAGTTATTAAGCTTTGATTATATTTAGTGAAAGTATACTGATTTCAAAAAGTGTTTTCAATTTTATTGTGGATTTAAAATTTTTTTTTCCAGCTTATTTGAGCAGTATCTTAATATTTGGGTTATTTTTTGCACATGCAGTGCTGTCTCCATGTTCCTTTTCCTTTTCTTTCTTCTTTTCATCAGTTTCTTTTATATCTCTCTTATTTAGTAACACTGTGGATGTGATAAATAAAAGACACTAGAAAGCTATCACATCTCATGTGATTTCACCTTGTGAAGAAGAAAAAAGATACTGGTTTTTTTTACCCATGCTGTGGTTTTTTGGTTGGATTTTTTTTTTTTTTTGTCACCCAGTTATTTATAGGCAGTAGGCAAAATGCATACTTACCAGCAGGACTTACAGTCTGTTGAGTGGCCTGATTATGTCACTTAGTTTGTTGTCTTCAGTGGGATCTCTCTGGTCTGTGAGGTGAATCTTATCTGCTGTCTTCTGTAACAAAGACTGCTTTAATATTAAGGCTGATGCTGTAGACTCTGCAGCCTTGCTAATCCAAAGGACCATCATCTCAAAAAGTCTGTTTTTGTGCAAGCAATGCTAATGGCCTGTGTAGCTCTTAATACATCTCAGCATTGACTGAAAAATGAACAATTGTGTGTGTGATTGAAGTGGTTTTAAACTGATACTGTTATTGCAGTGTAAATGATATGAACAGTGGTGCAGATTTGTAAGAGCAGCTCAACATAAAGCCTAGAAAGAAACATGCAGAAAACTGTGGCTGTTCTTCAGTAACTGAAGATTGTTTGCTGATTGTTGCGATGATCAAAGTTGCACTGAGGGTTGTTTTTTTTATGATTGCTGATCAAACCTTTGTGACTTTTGCCTCCACATAGATGATATTACTATATATCTAACAGTGTTAACTTGAAATTTTGGAGTAAAATATCAAATGCTTGCTTTTAAACAGGTTGAGAACTTCAGGGGAAACTGACAGTAAGTTTTTGGTTGCTTGTCACTCATTTTAATTCCTCTCTGCAAATCTCGCTTTGACAATTGTGAAGTACGAAATCCAAAAGGAAGTTAGTTTACTGTAGTTGAAGGGTTATAGGAAAATGTTCAACTATTGTTTCGTATGTTAGTTACTGTTTCGTACTTTAAAGTGAAAGATTTTTTTATGAGGACGTGTTTTTCTCATGATAACTGCAAAATCTTAAAAAGTCTGTTTTTACTCTAGTCTGCCAGTGATGTTGTCCTTTTCAGCAGGAAGACACTCTTTAAGATGATGGTGCCACTTTCATCCCTGGCAGCCTAAGAGATCTCCTAAATTAGAGCAGGGTGTATTCCTGAGGATAGATTGTGATATAAAAATTTTAATGTATGCTTGATTTTTCAAGTTGCGGTTTGTTGTAATACCTCTGTTTGTGTGCTTTCCCTGAGATTATGAGATCAGTGAAGGATTGAATTTATTATGAAATTGCCAATGAAGAAATTCAAGGTTATAGTGAGGAACAACTGTGTTCCACAAAAGCAGAGTGCTAGTTAACTTCACTTGTATTTGTTGCCTTCTAGTCTATCTTCCCATTTTCCTGACATGCCACTTAGCTGCAAGAGGCTGAGCAGCTGGGCAGCTGTCTCTTTTTGAGGCTAGCTGTGATGCAGAAACGAGTTGCTCTTAGACTTACCTCTCTTTCAAGTGCTGCTTTTTCTGGGTCTGGCTGTGCACAAAATGCTGCAGTGCTGAAGCACACTGCTGCAAGCATAGTGAGTTGTGGGGCTGCTCTCTAGAGCACACCATTGCTTTGATTAAAATCCAGTTTTCCCATCTTCAGAAGAATGACTTAGCCCCCATTCCACATTTTGCAACATACAAAATGCAACAAAACCAGTTGGGTCCAGCAAGAAAGAGAGCTGAAGAGACCTTGAATCACCAAGGGCACTCTGTGGAAATGCTGTCCCTTCCCCCAACATCTATTTGTGTTTCTTATTTAAGATCTCTTTCACTAGAAAAGGGAATATAAGCAAATAAAATACACCAGGAAGAAAAGTGTAATGTTCAAATATTTTGATGAAGATTCAGTTTTGATTACCCCATTTTTCAGAATTAAAAGCAGTACAGCATACATGCTTTCTACAGTCTGGCATTTTGAAGGATTGTTTTCCAATAGAACAAAGTTATTTCAGCAAATTGATGGAAACATGCTCATTAATCTTGATTTTATTAGAATGACTTTTTACAAAATAAAAATTTTTGAACCAAGTTTCATCTAGCCATGCCTGTTAAATATGTAACAGGATAGCTCTTTGTCTGTTTATATTTTAACAGCATTTTAGAAGTTGTGGGTTAATGGGACAGTATTGTTATAACTTTGGTGTAATAGTATAGTTAATGGAATGCTTAATGACTGAGGATGGAGTTGGAAAAACCATGCCTTTGGGAGGCTATGAAGCATGATGGACAGCAAAGTGCTTTTAATATCCCAGAGGTGTAATTGGCTTAAAGAATCTACATGTCCTTGAGGTTAATATCACAAGTTTCCCACCATTTCCATGAATAAATAAGTCATCTGGCTATATTACACTGATGACTGAAACCTGCCAATATAGTATACATATTGTATAGTATACATACATATATATACATATAGTACACATACATACAGTATCAGGTAGTTAAACCCTGTTAGTATTTCTCCTCTTTAGAATGCTGAGACAGTAATTCTGATTAATCTGTTTTGTGACAAACTCTGGGATGGAAGGAATGCAAAAATCATGCATTTATCTCTGCTATAATAATTAAAGTAATGATGCTTTAAACGTCATTTCAGATATCGTTGCCTGCTTGAAAACATCTCAAGATCTGCATCATCATTACTCAGGTAAGCAGGAGGCACCAGAAAGATAGCTGAGTAATTTGACAAATTCAATAGAACATTACTTCTTCCCTTGTCATCTTCTGTGATTTTCACTTTGAAGGGTTGCACAGTTACCCACTGTGAGGAAGATTCTGTATTAATTCATGGCTAACACTCCAGTGAGGAAATTATGAGTTATTTTCTTGCTGCTAATTACTCCATTCCGGGTATTTCTAGCAAATCCAGAACAGAATGTAGATAATCGATTTCAAAATATCAGTGGAAACAATGAGTAGAGCTCCAGTTCCTGGAGGGGCAGAGGAGGCACTCGTTTGTCACTTCCCCTGACACCTCCCACATCCTCCTTTGTACTTTCTGGTTTCTTCAGTTAATTGCTCCTGTACCACTTAATCTGTGTTTATATACCTGTGAAATCCTGGAAGTCTGGCAGGGAATAAATCACTTCGATGCTAATTGCCTGCAGTCCTGTCTTTTCCTGAACTGAGTGCGAGCAGATTTTCCAAAGCTTGGATTTCGTTTTTTTCCTGAAGGAGAACCGTGGAGAGCTTGCCAGTAGATGTCTCTGTTGCCTGCGGGACTTGGCCTGCTTTAAAGGGAAGCCTAGGGTGAACCAGAAGCATTAGCAGCCTCCTGGAGTTCAAAAGACTATGCGATGTTCACTGGGAATAACACCTCCTAGTTTGTAATCAGTGTACAGGGGTAATTTCTCTGACATCGTGGCGATGGTGCAGTGATTAATTTGGCTTTTGTCAGGCATGCTGTCTGAGATTAGGTAGGACTTTCTAGCACAAATAAGAGTTCCGCCATGAGTTGGCAAATGTCTCCAGAGGTTTCCAGTGTAGGTGTTCTTTCCTCAGGAAGACTGGGGTAGAATTTAGCCAATGAAGCCCACAAGTATGATACTAAAATCCTGCAACATATACTGCTTATACATTTTATTTGGTATCACGTTGTGCCCACAAATACAGTGCTGCCTCTCTGCCCACCCAAAAGAACTTGAGTTTTGAGCCAAGTTCAGCAGCTGGTGCAAGTCCACTTCACATTGCCTCTGGAGGCACTAGAGTGAGTGCTGGCAGGGTCTGACAGATGGCACGGGTCTCACAGCTCCCGAGTTCACCTCCTTGTCCCTGCTGTGCACTAACTTCAGGACTAGAGCATGTTCCTAGTGAGGCATCAGGGGAGAACCTTGATTTTCAGTCCAGGCTCCAAAACTATTAAGGCATGTGAACCAGTGCCTGTTGAATTCGGAATATGTAAACAAGTCTTGAAATGGAGTCTGAAATGCAGATCATCTCAAATGAGGACCCTAAGTTATGGCCTGGTATGTCACGGGTCCCTGTTGGTCTCTCCTTTGGGCTAAATAAGCTCTAATTGTTTTCTGCTCAGAGAACTAATGTTAAAAAGAAGGACAGGCAGTGTCGCAGTTCTGGAAGAGTCTGACATCAGGGCTTTTTTGTTGCTCTGCAGAGAAACACAACTCTGCTGTGGTTCGCTCGCTGCTTTGGACACTAGTTTTGTCTTCAGCCATTGAGCAGGGAAATTAGGCAGTCAGCACTGTAGCATCCACGTTGCCTCCTTATTCTAGTCTTACGCTCTTTGCAGCTTACTTCACACCTCTCTCCCATTTTCTGATAACTGAGTCATTGTGAGGACAAATCCATAAATATTTAGTCAGCACTCTGAAGTTTGGAAGGTGTTAGCCTGAGAAAGAAGATGCCAATTAGAGAGATACAATAATGTTGCTGATGTTTTTTGGCGAGGAGCCCAGATGAAGAAACAGTGCTCTGTGCAGGGCAAGCTTGGATTTTCCTGTGATGCCTTGCTAAATCCCCTGGTGCTTCTGAGCCTGACAGAGACAGGCAGTGAGGGCAGCTGGGGCCAATGCCTCTCATTGGCATGCTGTGAACGCTGCTGCGCTGGAGCTGGCAGAAGGAGCAGGTAGAAGCAGCGCTGGGTGGAAGGAGGAGAGTGAAGAGTTAGCAGAAGCAGTTCTTCTAGCCAGGGTGCAAGGGGCTTGTCACAGAGAATATGTTTCCTTTTAAGAAGGATTTCAATGTGTTGAGGGAAGAGTGGCAGCTGATACTTGCGAGATACCATGGACATGCTAAAGGGAGTTGCTAGACGGGTAGAATGGTGGTCAGGTCTGACACAGATTGCACACTGCAGCCTCCTTGGCCTTGTACACTACAGTAAAGTGCCACCAGATGTTTTTGAAACTCAGCTGGCTTTTTGTTTATTCTGTATAGTACTGAAATCTATGTTGTTTGCAGCTGTTGAAAGAAACAACTTAATGAGACTTGCTCAGACCATACCGTTTACACCAGTCCAGCTCTTTGGTGAGTACCAACTCCTTGGTTATGCTTTCTGCTTAACAAATAGTTAGTGCATTATATTTTTTAAAGACTGTGCTTGTGAAATTTCCTTGGATTAATTTCAGCAATTCTTTTTTTCTGAAAGAGAAGAACCAGGATAGAATTGTAGTCATGCAGTAATTTTGGGACTTTTGGATGTCATCCGGTCCAACCCGCTCTGCGGCCAATTCAGATCAGGTTGCTGAGGGCATGTCCAATTGCATTTTGTATATGTCTGTAAATGCAGACTCCTTAGCTTTGCTGGACAAACTTTTCCAGTGTTTAACTGACTTCATTATGAACCTAGTATTTTTTGCAGTATTTATGGGGATTTCCCTTTCTGTAGCTTGTATCTGTTGTTGTTGATGTGATTACTGTTGACCTCAGAGATAAGTCTAACTCTATCTTCTCTATACTTATCATTAGGATAGCTGAAGATAGCAAAAAGATTCCCCTTAACCTTAATACCTGCATTCTCTCTCTGTTTCTCCCTCTCTCACACACAGATACACACATACATGTAGGGCCATGTATAGGATAGCCCATCAAGAAGAAGACCAGGTATTGGTTGAAAGGGCACTACTCCTGTACTTAATACAGAAGATTTGTAGTGTGCCAAGGAAAAAAGAACTGTGCTGTCACTCAAGAGTGGTAGAGAATAATACATAAATAATTTGGAAGAGTTCTGAAATTAATGTGCAGTATTGGCTTAGAGCAGCAGAAGCTCTGCCTCTAGACACTTGAGATCTAGGTGCCTGCTTTTCAATGGGTAGAATATTTTTGTCTCACAGCAACTAATTGCTGATACTTGCAGCACCATAGGATTTCTTGGGACCAGATTGCTGCAGATAATTAATATAGCTATGAGCATATTGAACGTTCTAATCTTTGAAGCTCCCAGGAGACACCTTTCTAGGTATTAAATTGTCAAAAGACAATAAAACGAAGACTTAACGTAAGATTAAAAAATGTCTCTAGTTATAGTATCTTTATTCAAGTATCTGTCTTTTATGTAAGACATTGGCTTTTCTGTTGCTTTTTTTTTAAATGAAAATGTGCGCAAATTGTGACATTCGACAGCATCTCTATTTGTGTTAACTGGTGAGGGTGTGCTCAGGAGCAGGGAGAAAGTCTGCTAATCTGAATCCAGTTTGTCCTTCCTTACGGCAATCTTTGCCATTTTGCAGATACAGTTATCTCATCACACTTGCCAGTGAAAATTTGTTTCTTATGAATTAACATTGCAAATAATGTGAATTGCAAGAAGCAAAGACAGGTTTAAAAAATCAGTCCACTCTTCTGTTAGTTTACAAATGATGGCAAAAGAAAGGTGTCTCGCTTACACTGCAAGAGAGGAATGCTGTTGCAACTATAGGGGGAAACAGAGTGCGACCGAGTTAAAGCTCACCAGGTTTGTTCTCCTTTCAGAAAAACGTTATTGGCAGGAGCAGAACAACTGAAATTTTGTGCAGTACAAATAACATTGGAATTTCTAGGCAAAAGACAAATAGTATTTTAAAACATCAAAATTGTCAACTTCCTGTTAATTTGCTTTAGCTAGTTCTCCTAGCATTCCTTTCTCCAAGGAAGGTGATGTCCTTTCAGTCTGATTTCCCTGGCTCATCATGGCCAAGTCACCACTTTTCAAACAACTTGGCTGTCTGTTTGCGTCAAAAGGTGGGACTCTCTAGCCCTTTAATTTTGTAGTTGATAACTATTACAACTGTATGTGTTTGTTTGCCTTGCTTATTTGGTTTATTCTTGTTAAGCACAATTAGAAGGAAAATACTCTTGAGTGTTCCGTGGGTCTTGATTAACTTAAAACAAGTCTTTACTAAAAATTTGCTGTCCACATGAGTGCATGAACAGAGGCAGCCACACTCAGGATACTTAAAGTTCATACACTGGAGGTAAAATGGTAACCCTGTAACAATACGTACTTTTAAAGCTCAACCATCTTTAAGTACTTAGAAAGCTGTAGCAAATGAGATTGATTTCTATAGAGCAGAATATCAATGACATTTGTTGCATGGAAGTATGCTGGAGGTCTTGAATTCATTTCTGTTCAGAGGCTTAACACAAGCTCTTTGGACCACTTATGTTATCATAGTAGATCTTAAGTGGAATATATGTAGTAAGTAGTGTAAATTTAGGCTGGAGAAGTTTTCACACCAAAGAACAGTAATGATAAAACAGCTCTCTTTTAAAGTGTGGCTTCCAAAGGTATCTGTGTGTTTTAAAGTGTGGCATACAAAGTGGTATGTTATTTTAAGATATCAAATCAAAATGCAGTTCTCTTCTGTTTCTGCAATGTGTGACTTCTGCTAACAAGACTTCCTTCTGTTTAAGCTGGAGAGGAAGTGACCGTCTATCAGCTAGAGGAAAGTTCACCTATGAACCTTGATAAAAGCATGTCATCCTGGTCCCAGCGTGGTATGGCTGCAATGATCCAAGTCTTGTCACGGGAGGAGATGGATGGGGGTCTGCGGAGGGCCATGAAGGTCATTTGTACTTGGTCTGAGAATGATGTATTAAAGTTGGGACAAGTATTTATTGTGAAGTCTTTTCTGCCAGAGGTGGTTCAGACTTGGCAAAAGATCTTTCACGATGGCACAGTGTTGCATCTCTGCCTGAGGGTGAGTTCAGACCTGAAGGCTCACTGACTGGCCTAGCCTGATGTGCCTTAAATGTTATACTGCTTACATGTGAATGTCTTCATCATGCTTAACATGTGGTTTGATGTTATCTTTTGGAAAGCAAAAGGCTTTGAGGTGGATATGTCTCCCATTTGTAAACAGTATGCAATCAGCTGTTTGTTTGTTTGTTTGTTTATCTATTTTGACAAATTCATGGTACCTTTCTTCATGAAAATGAAAGTAATTTTTATAACATTATTTTCTTCAGGAGATCCAACAGCAAAGGGCTGCCCAGAAGTTAATCTATACCTTCAATCAAGTGAAACCTTATAGTATTCCCTATACACCAAGGTAAAATCACTGTCTTTAAGTATTAAGTGCCAAAGGTTTCTTGTCTTAGCTGTATCCCAGGTATAGTACAGCCTGCTTTTCCATAGTGGGTTGAAAGAACTGCTACTTAGACAGTCTGATGATTGTTGATCATCATTTTAGGAGGAAAAGTAGGCAGATTTGAACTTTGTCTTTATAGCTATATGTGATGGCAAAATAAGCTTCTTCATAGCACTGTTCCTTAGACTTAAGCAAGAATTGCCTTGTATACAATTAACGTCAGACAATTCGATATAGCTCGTAGTAAATCAGATTATGTCATTTGTCCATAAACTATACTTTCTGGTCAAGTGCTTTTTTTTGAGAGTTATCAAACCAAGAAAGCCTTTGTGCTGTCTACCACTTGGTACCTCCTTCTGTTCAAAACGTTACGGCTGGGGAAGAGGTGTCCTTTCTTCGGTATATTTGTTTTGCATTATGCCATGTGCTGACTGTGAGGATGTTCATTACCCTGCCAGCTCCTGATAGACAGCATTTAAATCTACAGGTTCCTGGAAGTTTTCCTCATGTACTGCCATTCAATGAATCAGTGGCTGACCATTGAGAAGTACATGACTGGCGAGTTTCGGAAATACAACAATAACAACGGAGACGAGATTACTCCCAGCAGCTTGCTGGAAGAGCTAATGCTAGCCTTCTCTCACTGGACCTACGTGTACACCTGTGGGGAGCTCCTTGTCCTGGATTTACAAGGTGACTGCTAGCAGAGGTTCACTATTTGAAACCCAGTGAATAGGAATTCTCTCGAAAGAGAATTTAATACTGAGGAATGGGCTAAATTACATACTGGCAAACTTGAGAAACTCTTGGATATCTGACGTGCAGCACTGATAAATGAGTATCCACAGAAACATTCTGGATTAATGTAGATGTAGTGGGAAAATAATATAGCTTCAAATACATCTTGGCTGAATGGGCAAAAGAGCAGGTAGAATAAAGTGTGCAGGAACATTTCAGCCAGCTCCAAAAAACCACTTGACAGTTACAGGTATTTTTATTTTTATTAAGATACATAAATAATACAGAGATTCAAGTGTACCTATGTATATATACACTTTAATGTATGTATCTGTCAGAAGAGTGCAAACTGCTTTCTGTATTTTTCTGTTTTTCATATTAATAAATCTGTAAGCAGTTTACATAAGCTGCAAGCCTGAATGCTATTCGCAAACTCTGGTGACTCCTTCAAAGAGCATGTGATCACTTTACTGTACATGTGTAAGTGGGAACACAGCATATTTTAAAGAGATAAAACATTTGACAATGTTCAGAAGATGAACAGCACCCATCAAACAGTATAAACAATATTGTTTGTCATTTCTGTCAAGGGAAATGTGTGTGGGTAGACAGAGACTTAACAAACTTACATTGTACAGCATCCAGAAGCTGTGAATTACAAAAAGACATGCTTATTATGCAAAATAAACCTATAATTCCATCCTTGCCTTCATTTGGTTTTAGCTGCACATGAAAAAAAAATACGGAAAGAATGTGTCTTCACCATAGCCTACTAGAATTTGTCTGAAGTTTGCTTGGGTTTATTATACATCTCTTTGACAGTTCCAGACCAAGTGTGTTGGCTCAGACATGGAGAATTTAAACATCTATGTAAATCTCATGAAGACTGGAGCTTCAGTTTCCATCTCAAACAAATTGAAATCTGCTCTAGTTTTGGCCTTGTGTTTATCTTGTAGTTCTCTGATCTGGAGTTTAGGAAAAGTGCAAGGGCTGCTCGGCTTGGACTTTTAATAGGATTAATGTCTATTACCATTTACTATGTAATACCAGGGCCATCTCTGCATGCCTATACACCACGTTCTGTCTAATCTACATCAACAGAAATGACCTTCATTGAATGGTGTTGCAATTTTGGGGGTATTATTTCAATCACAATATGCTCTTTCCATAATCTTTAGTTGTGTTTGTCATAGAACATAAACTTACCATCAGTGGCCTATTGAAATAAAAATAGTTACATAGCATGTGATCATAGACTTTTTTCATCAGTGTAAAAACACAATGATTTCCTCAGATATAAGAGAAGAGCTTTTTGGCAAAATGGTAGTATGTCATCAGTTTAGGGAAAGCTGCTACATAAGTACAGCATTCAGGTATCATGATGGAATTATGTATTTAACATGCTTCCATGACCACCCAGAAGACAAAAGGGATAACAGGCCCAAGCATTTGCGGTTCACGAAGTTGTGGCTTGTCCTGTTTGTTACCTTGAAGAGAATGTGTATCTGAGAGTAGACCTACTGATATCAGTAAGATCCACATCTGATAAACACCTTTACTCCAACTTAAGTAGCAGTCTTATGGTTGGTCACATTTTGCTTAGTTGAGCTTCAGCATAATATTTAGTGTATTTGCATAAGCGTTCTGTCTACGTATAAATAAACCTCAAAGCAGCTGAGGTTAGGACTGCAATAAGAACTCTGTATGTTTGCCAATACTTAACAGATTTTTATATTCATAGCATTTTCTTTTTAACTCATGACCACTTTAATTATGACACTTTATGATCTACAGAGAAAATGGATAGTTACATTTTTTTTGTAAAGTGCCAGATTATGAAATCATGACTACCTTCCTCTATAACACACACTGTTGATTTTGTTGTAGGTGTTGGGGAAAACCTTACAGATCCATCTGTGATTAAACCTGAAGACAAAAAGTACGGTTCTTACTGATGAAATTATCATTGATTTTGGATGTTCTGCCAACAGTCTGTATAATAAGTGTTTTTTATATTTTGTGTGAGAGATTTAATTATTCTTAGCAAAGTGTTTGGGTTAAATGAAGGTATGATGGCAATGGAGAGATGATGTCCTCCGCTGCGCTTTAGAGAACTGTGGACCTGGGGAGCTGTAAGCGTCCCAGCTCCCAACACACGTTGAGTGGTGTATGAAAAGTGGGGAGAGTCTGTGTTGCTGTGCTGAGAGCACAGGAATTTTCCAGGTCTATGCAGAGAGAACAGGAATGGGAAACAGAAGACTCTCTAAGTGTCTTCACGAATTTGCACTGAAGGAGGTAATCAATAACATATATGTGGCAGTCTGGTTTCCTCTGCCTGGTGGGGCAGTGTTTCTTGGAGTGTGTGGGGCCACAATGGCTAAGGAGGATGAGGAGATTTTTCCCGTAGGTCTCAGAGGTGCATTTAAGCATACTGCATGTTACAATCTCAGAGCTGTGATATGGAGATGGTAAATCCTGCTTGGAAAGTTACAAACACTAGAGAGACTACATGTAAGTAGCAGTCTGCCTGCATGATGAAATTTCAGAATCAGAACCATGGCCATTCTGTCCTGTGACCTTGCTTCTCGCTGATATTTGCTGTAGCGAGTGAAGAAGCAGTGGTGGTGATGGTTGCTGTCCTGCAGGGTCCTCTTCTGTGAGGATTCTTTCTAAACCCACACATCCCTCCACCTGTGCCCTGGCATCCCTGCCACTCCACTGTATTGTACTCAGCTGGACTCCCTCTTTCGCAGCTCAGGTCATCTGATTGAAGGGGTGTCTCATGTTTGGAAGGAAGGAAGATGGAAATATAAATAGTGTGATTTAATACAAAGGGCAGTTAACTATAGAAATACCAGGTGACTTGCCTAGAACTTAGAAGAAGTTAGTTTTGGAAGCACGTTCTTAGTTTTGGGACCATTATTAATATTTCATTAATAAGATTAGTAATAAATGACTGTGTTAATGTTGTATGAATGTTTAATTATGAATGTAGGTGTATTGGCTGTATAATATTTATTTTGAAAGCAACATAAAAAATATGCTGAGTATCTCGCAGTGACCAAGTCTTTGCCCTAAGTAGATCATAGGACCACGACAAAAATCACAAGGATAGCTTAGGATAGGGAGGCAGAGAGGTCAATCATATAGTTGTTCACTAGATTTTAGCAAACATTTTTAAGGCATTTCTACGGGTATATAAAAGTCTGGTTTGCTGCTGTTCAAGTGGATTCTATGTATCAGTGGTAGCATAAACTGTAATGGTTATTACTGAAGACTGAGGCCAGTCATTGACCATAGTACCTCATATGGCAACTCAGGTTATCCTTTTTAAAACAGAAATAATATTTATCTATGTTTCTTGAAGCTGATGTTTATTAGTGTCCTTCTGGATTATTTTTGTCATGAAGTAATTTTGTCATGCTGACTAAAATTTGATCACACAGATATTATTTTGAGAACTTTTTGTTGTTTTTGTCATCTGCAAAACAGTCAAGTCCTAGTTAAAGAGCAAGTGTTGATTAATTAATCAAAACCAGCTTGATTTTCTTATGTTCAGGGAAATCTTTAGAAGAGCAAGTTGTGATAATATATTGTTTTGATTCAAGGATCTAAAGGAATAAGGCAGTGAAACCATGGATGGATTCTGTAAGCAGCTAGCATATACTGAATTCTAAGAAACAGTTTCTAAAGTAGTAATAACAATAACAATGTAAAAGCACTGTCTTTGCTCTAACCCTCGTTTGTTCACAAGAGAAACATTCCTGGCAGTAGCAAGGTCTGTTTTAAGTTTTCTTTTGTAGGTAAGATACTTAATCAAAACTTGTGCGCTGCCTTAGAAATTGCTTTGAGCTAATGTTCTCTTAGAAGCCTGGGAGAAAATAGATGGCATCTGACTAAAGGGGCTGATTCAAATTTTAGCACTCCTTATAGTTAAATTATTTATGTTTTTCTTCTTTAATTTAGTTGATGTAGTGACTCATATAATTATCTTGAAACGAGTCTTTTCTTTCAGACATCCTGAGTGCTATCTTCAAATGGACTTTGTAATGGCAAAATGTGACTTCTAGCTCTGTGAGAGTGCATTGTGTCTTGGTTTTATGTACAGCACCAAGACAAAAATAACAGATCTGTTTGGGAGGTATGCCTGATACTGTGACATCTCAGACAGATCTGGAGCTGATGTAAATCGGTGTAAGTTCATAGATTTTAACGTCAGTTGAAGATCTGGCCATGTGCACTGCATAAGATGTATGAAGTGATAAAATGGTATGGGTGTAATGTTCATGAAAAGATTTCTTGTATAAGTGGAAGTAATCAAGGCACAGCAGCAAGGTCATGACCCAGTGCAGTCCCTGCAAATGTTTGGAAGAATTGCCTGATAAGCAGTATGCTGGATGCTCTTTTTAGCGTCTACTACTTGCCAAATCCACAACAGAGTCCACATGGGTAAATCTTTCACAGACACTGGGTGCAGAGTGTCTGTAGAGCAGATACAGAGGTGAGGAAAATAGTGCGCTGAGTTTCAAAATGGAAAGAACTGATGCATTAAACCTGCTGAGAGAGGTGCGAAAAAGGGCAGTGGCAGTGAAAAATCTCATTACAAACATGTGAAAAGGAGGTGCTAGGTCTCTTACTCTCCCTTGTGAAAGCTCTCAGGCAGATAGTGATGGGCTGAAGGATTTACTAATGAGTGGAGACCATGTTCTCTGAAGCTATTTATTAGCATGTGTTTTGAAGAACACATCTATTGAATGTTTACTAAACTATGCACTTCCAGCCAAACAATTACAGTTGAAATACTGCCAGTAGACAAAACACCTGCATGAACTGAACCTCTACTGTAGAAACCTGCACAGCTGAAACAGGTGGACTGGAAGATAAACCTACAAGCACATACTGTGTAAAAGACTTGGGCATCTCTCTGGAAAGGTGCTACTTGCCGTGAAATCCCCCACAGTCCTTAACATACCATCAGTAGAGCCCTGTAAATGTCTTATTGTCTTCTTTGAGCATTTGTAGCTCTGGACTGTAAGGAGGACTCTGCATCAGCACGATCTGTGTTACCTGCCTGCCGGCCAGGGTTATGCTCCACAAACGCTTACCAGATTGCAGCTTGTCCCTGAGCCACAATCACAGAAATCTGGAAATCGCTAATTTCATGAATTTCCCAAAATTCCCCCAAAAGACCAAATTCCTGGAAAAGTTCGAACTCCTGGCCAAGAAAGGATTTGAATTCACAGAAAAGAGAAAAGCAAGGGCCAACCCACTTTCATAAATCAAGCATAACACCTATGGTATGGAATATTTCCATTGGCCAGGTTGGTTGTCTGCCTGGCTGTGCTCCCTCCCAGCTCCTGCACACCTGCTCCTTAGCTGAATATGGGAGGCTGGAAAAAGCCCTGGATTTCATAGCAACAACTGAAAACATCAGTGTTATCAACATTCTTCTGGTACGAAATCCAAAACACAGAAGCTACTGGCAGGAAAGTTCACTCCATCACAGCTGAAACCAGGACAACCATTCTGGTAGCAATCTGGTAGGCATCTATGGAGCATAGCTATTAGGTAATTTTCTGCACAAAATGAGGAACATGTTTTGTTTTTTTAAGCCCATTAGCTCACATTAATGCACATGCTTGGGAAATAGGAAAGCTGGGCTCAGTATTTTTCTCTCCTTGGAGGCAGAATCAGACGTTAAATAACCAGGAGAGTGACCTTCTTTGTAGCACATTTGTAGGGTTTGAAGGGACCTGAAGAGTTCAGCTGGTTCTTCTGCACCAGCTCATTCCTGGCTTTACGGGTCTTGTACAGATAAGTCTTAAGGTCTTCCAAGGATGACCTTAAAAACTTCCCAGACAAACACACCTTAAAAACTTTCAATAGTTTGCTATCATTACTATCTGAAAGATTTTTTCTGATTTCCTGCTTGAAACGTTGCTTTCTGGTCCTGTCTACTGTTAAAATGTAGAAAAAAATTCAAGAAACTCAAAGATAGTCACCACCTTCTCCTTCAATTTCTTTGTTTTCGTTTTAGACTACTGCCTAATCATTTCGTGTGTGTCATGATTTTTAGACTGCTGGTCATCCTTGTTATTTTCCCAATTTATCCCCATATTTCTTGAAATAATTTTTCAAATTTAAATGCAGTATTTCTGTTGAACCAGTGCTAATGCTGGGTAGAGAGGAAACATTACTTCACATGTGTTGCAGACAGTATCCCTGTTTATCTCATAACAGCATGAGGAAATTATCAGTCTGTCTTGTGCTGTTTGCTGCACTTTGCGTGGAATAACAGTTAGATCACAGGAAATAACAGAGTAGTTCTGTAGTCTTGGAGTTCACAGAATCACAGAATGGTAGGGGTTGGAAGGGACCTCTGTGGGTCATCTAGTCCAACCCTCCTACCGAAGCAGGGTCACCTACAGCAGGCTGCACAGCAACTTGTCCAGGTGGGTCTTGAGTATCTCCAG
>Ga0181612_111465_pt1 | contig 26782 bp, 14 predicted proteins | sample HoacroProtozoa21_FD_119630 | JGI IMG/M metagenome (GOLD analysis project Ga0181612, IMG submission 119630) | Hoatzin crop microbial communities from Cojedes, Venezuel. Combined Assembly of Gp0051906, Gp0051904, Gp0051908
TGCTCAGTACCTAAAGCTGGGGAGAATGTTCAGAGTTATGGCATTTGTCTTCCTAAGTAACCGTTAGATGTGATGGAGCCCTGCTTTCCTGGAGATGGCTGAACGCCTGCCTGCCAATGGGAAGCAGTGAATGAATTCCTTGTGTTGCTTTGCTTGCACTTGCAGCTTTTGTTTTACCTATTAGACTGTGTTTATCTCAGCCCACAAGTTCTGACACTTCCACCCTTCCACTTCTCTCCCCCATCCCTCTGGGCGTGGGGAGTGAGTGAGCGGCTGTCTGGTGCTTAGCTGCTGGATGGGGTTAAACCACAACACGTGCATGTATTCATATCCTTTCCAGGATTCCATCTTCATGCATGCATACTAATCTGTATGGACTCAAAGGCCTTAAATCAATGCTTGCACACATGCCTAATATCTGTTCTGGTTTTCCAGGAATGCTCCTGAAATCACAATTTTAGGCAAGGAGCCAACAGGAATTAATGGCAGAACTTTGACTTTAATACTATCATGAGTATCCTCCCTGCTGTCCACTAACCTGTGAGCATGCACACATTCCCAGGCTTTTATATAATGTATGTGCAGGTAAACACAGTGCAGAAGCCTGATTTTACATTCACCCTAAACTTAGGCCCAACCTGGAATCTGACCTTTGTACTGCCACAGATTACAATAAGGCCTTGGTCATATCATCTAGCGACTTTGGGGCTTTGGTTCCTAGTGCTAACACAATGTCCTCTTTCCATTAGGACAATATAAGCTCTTTAAGGAAAAGAGTCTTTTCCTTATCCATGTGGAATGTACTTCAGTATAAAGAGGCCATAGTTTTAGCTGGAAGTTGCAGGTGTTGTAAATGTGCACCAGACCTTATGTTTGCCTGAAGACTGCTGCTCACTGGGGTCTCAAAGCTGTGCTCTCAGCCAGAGTGCGGGCACCCACCCCAGTTGTGGAGCTGGATGCTGAAATGCTTTGAGGTCCCTTTGGCTCCTGCTCCCCTGTTGAAACCATTTTGAAAGAATTATTACATTGTGATTTTAAAAGGAAATTGAAAATTCCCTCTTTACTGCCTTCTAAATGAGCTTCATAATTTCTTCACTGTCTGTTAGTGACGCTATTCAATTCTCTCCCTGTCAAAATGTCCTGGTGAAGAGCAGGAGTGCAGTCAGTGGCAGGAAGGATTTATCGGCCTGTCTCCTACAAGCGACCAGATACCTGCCAGTAATCTTCTGTCATGCAGGGCTGGGTACAACCCATTTGCCAGACTGAAGAATGGCCTGGGATGTCTCGACATTGCTCTGTAACATCTGTTGCTTGGGGCTTGCCATGGCTCAGCCCAGTGCTGTTCTACATAGCCTGTTGGAGTCCTTAGAGCCTTTGCTTTCTTCTTTCTCCTAGCAAGGACTTCATTAAGCTGCAAGTTACACCTGAAAAATTCATTTCATTACAGTATTCATGTCTCTGCTGAATTACAGAATTAGAAAAGCATTTAATAGTTTTCTGCCTTTCTGTGCTGAGGAATGTGTTCCTCTTTCATATCCATTTGTACAACTCTGAGATAGTCTGGTTATGCTTGTGAACAGAAAAGCATCAGATGAACACACCACCTGGATATGATCAATGTAAATTTTCAGCTTACACTAATACAACACAGGACCCTGGATTAGAAGCAATCATCTAGCTCATAACATATAGCCCCCTGCAAATATGCAGTTCCCTAATAGATGTGTCACAAGCATCTTGAAAATCTTCTCTCTACATGTGAGTCTTGGAAACGTTTCCCTAGGACGTGCACATGCTAGGATAATACATTTAAAAGAAGACCAAAAGCTCCCAAGCTAAAGTAACCTGAGGGAACAAAGCAAAACAGATCAAGAACATAAAAAATGTCTGAAGTTACTGAAATACCAGGGAATTTGTTAGGCAAATCCTATGAAAACTGTATGAATATTGCATGCAGGATTGAACACTGAGGGTTTCTTGCCTTTCTCTGATGCCTTTATTACTAGTCATTTGTAAGAAGTCTGCATGGGACTGGCTGGAAAGCAAGTGTGTTGTGGCATTTAGCTATCTGCAGTTATTAAGGAATACAGAAGTGAGTCCTGCAGCCCTGGCTGCCTTGACCTTGACTTACGTTCTTGTTTCTTCTGTGTTGCTTTTCTGAGACATGAGGACCACTGAATTCAGTGGAAGAGAATGGGTGATTAGACCCTTGGTCTCTGGCATGGTGTGTGCTGTGATGCATAAGCTGGGAAAACTTCTGAGCTGCGTGTGCTGTGCTGAACGCTGTCACTGTGGCATTTGCTGCAGGGCTTGGCTTCATCAGTGGAAGGCACAGTGGGAAGGGTGGCAGCCGCCTGTGTGTCTCAAGTCTCGAGTTTAACAGCATGATTAAAATATTAAGAAAGCAAGTGTCATTCAAGTGAAATATTGTGCCGCTGCCAGCATAAATCCCAGTGCAGCTCCTAGTGTTATTTGACAGGTTCCTCTAGAGATCACAGTCCCCATCTCTGCAGGGGAAGTCACTCACCAGGATAGCAAATGGAGCTAGTCAGGCTCATTTGCAGCTCCCTCTGCCTGGTTATGCCCTGCTGCAGTGCGCTTGGCATCTGCTGACTGAGTCCTGAAGGAGGGGAGAGGTCTCCTCCTGTTTTCCATGCTGGTGTCGAAAGTCTGCAGGTCTGACTCTCACCAGAGGCTGGAGGGAAAGTCTCAGGTTCAGAGCAGGCCAGCCCATCTGTCCTGCAGACCATCCCTTCTGCCATAAATTCTCTGTTCCTGTATCATTCTGGAGAGAAGAGTACCTAGACACAGGCATGTGAGACCTCTGTCTGTCTCCCCCTGACACCTTCTGCCAGGCTAAAGCTCTTTCACCAAAAATCATGTGTTGAAGGTGGAGAGGCTTTCTGAATCATGAAGAATGGCCTCAGGACCCAGATCCCCTTCTCCACTCAGTCTTCACAGATGTGTGTGAAACATGCATGTCCTTTGTTATTCGCATGTCCTTTCTCTTTGTCACAAGGAGTTAAAATGTGAAAGGAGGCTTGAGATCTGGAGTAATTGCCAAAGTACACTCCTAGCTTTCATGAGGCAAGAATTTTTTTTTGGGGAGGCGGGATGGGGGAAGATCTGAATAGAGATTTTTGGACTCATACCTCAGGACCATTAGAATTGATTATGTTGTTATAATGGGATTACTGTTGCAAATTAGCTAAATATTTCACTTATATAGTGGTTTTGTTTAGGAGTTTCAGGTATAGTTCAATCCTTCTGGTGCTGAAAGCGGAATAATGACTCAGTAGAAAGATGGTTTCTCCTCAGACAGTTTAAATGTGCTAGGAGACAGAGTGAACACAGACAGAAATGAAGCAAGGACCAAGGGTAGTTTATCATGATGGGCTACAGATGCAGCCCCCAGGTCAAGCTGTTTGTTCACTGGTTTCTTTGCAAGGGTGTTTTCAGGAGAGCTGTGAAGGGGAACGAGGATTTGGCTTTGTGCATGTTTGCAGGTTGCTTCTCTAGACTATAAGAAAGCTCAAAAATTCTGAACAAATAATAAGTATCAAGGGCTTGACAGCTCTATGTCTTTGGAAGACACATCAATAACTTAGCAGCCAAGAGGTAGGAGGAGGACAGGAAATGAATAAACCAAAACAGCTGCTTTTGTCAGCCTGGCTGGAGGACTAACTTCACATCACTCCTGTTTTAATCTGTAATTAAAATTGCAATTGAAAACAGGGCTTCTGGAGGATGGGTGGATCCTGCAGTGATCTTCACAGCCTCTTTGGAACCAGCAGATTCAATGCTTATCAGTCTCTGCCAGTCTTTCACTATCACCAGCGCACAAAAAATTATAAGCAACGTCTTTGTTCCAAAACCCCAGGCTAGGTATTTGGCCGACTGGCAGATCTGGCAGGGCTTAGCAGCAGTGCAGCTAGCCATAGGGGTTATGGAGCCCAGGCAGAAGCAGGTGCTTGGATGAGCAGAGTGGAGGTGGAGGTAATGCCAGCTCAGCTAAGCTTGCTTTTGTGGGAGGGCTGCTGACTCTGTCCGGCATAAGCTGGAGGCAAATCAGGCCTAGAGTTTATTTAAGCGCTGCTGAGGTCATATCTCCATCGCAAAGGCATTTGCTGAACAGAGTGGGGAAATGGGGTGAGCAGCAGAATGAGGCGGGGGAAGGGGCAGAGCTGCTTATCTTGCTTGCTAGTTAGAGATGTGACTTTGAGTAACTGGTCAGAGGGAGGGGAGGTGCATTTCTGAGCTTAGTCTTGTCTTCTGTTTGCTGGTCACCAATGCTGCTCTATTTAGCTGAACTCTTCTGCTGATCTTTACCTCCTTCTTGGAGTAACTTTTCTCTCCTATCTTTCCTTCTCCTGTTCCATGCTTAGACAGCAGTGGCAGTCACTGACAAGACAGGTTTAAGTGCCTGAGGCTCTGTGAAGCCTCTGAATTTCCTAATGTTGTCCAGCCAGGGGAAGTGAGAGCTGACAGGGTCTATCATGGTGAGGTTACACCCATTGTGACAGGCAGTGCCTCTAGTTCTCCACTTTGGGCAAGTGGAGGGAGCAAGTGGCTGGCTTGAAACGGCGCCTGATGTGCCCACCCCCTCAGGGTGTGGAGGAAGGCAGGACCCAGCAGCAAAGCCTCCGGCTGGCTGCTTGCCTTGCTTACCAGCAAGCATGTGAGTCCCTGTATTTGCTGGCCCTTGCATCAATGTGTCCAGGTGAGATCTCCAGAGACAGCAGCTCCTGAACTGGAGAGGGCAATAGGTAGGGCCTGCGAGAGCCAGCATGAGGCTGAGTGGGTTCTCTTGGGTAGGAGCCGTGAGCCTGCGGATTGTGCACAGGCCCAAGAGCAGAGGGACACAACTTCCTATTCTTCCACCTCTGGGTTAACTCAGACTCCTTTTTTGGAAAGCAGCCCTACATTTCTAGGGCACTAGTCATAAGCGAGTCATTTTCTACCAGAAAAAAATGATCCCTCCCAGGAAATCTCCCTTTCTCCTCTGTTCCTGTCTTCCTAGAAGACAAACTTGCAGCCTTCAACACTTAATGCTAGTGCTAACTTCAGAGCAGGGTACGCAGATGCTACTCACGGCAGTAATGGACAGCTGAGAGGATTTGTTAAGGACCCAGGACCTCTTTGGATTAAGCTCAAGATTTATGGGGCTTTTAAAAATGATATAATTTTGTTGATACAGAAATTGCAGCCTATTCTGGGTAGGAGGTAGGTTTTCATGATGTGTGGCCTCTTCAGGTCTGTGAATCTACTGTTCTCGTAGCCACTCTAATACTTTTCATCTAAGGATCTTAAAATGTCTATGTTTCAGTTAATCAAAGCTTATTTTGCAAAAGCATATAGAGAGAACTTGGCTGTGAGCTACCTTCAGAAAGACACTACCAGACTGGAGAGGGCTGCAGGTAACTTGACTGAAAATGCGCTTGGTTAGATAACACCATCTCAAACAGGGTCCAGAAACTGGGGAAATACATTTCATCACAGAAAATAAAGACAAAAAGTCACTGAGAAGGTGTTTCTTTGGTCCTCATGCAGAGTGTTGGGGAGGGAAAGAACACAAGGTGTCAAACCCTAGGAAAAGGAGAGGGACACCTATAGCAGGGTAGGACGGTGATCTTGGTGCAGTCCCAAGTCACAGTGCAATGTAAATTAAGCTCAGGAGTTTCTGCAGAAACTGTAGGAACCCAATAGGAATCTAAATGGTGCTGTTCTTACTGCTGCAATAGGAAAGTGTTACCACTGACCCTGCAGTGGGCAAGAGCTGGTGTTTCAACATGGTCTAATTGTAGCTGAATACCTTCCTAGGGGCTTTTCTCCTCTGCCTTGCCCAGCTCACAGCTGCAGTCTCAGTTTAACTAACTGGCTCAGTATATAGCTATCTGTTCCTGTCTGAAAATGTCTAATTAGTTATGAATAATACTGTGTTAACTCTCCTGGCTGGATCAAAAGGCCCTTGCATGCCCCTCCCACACCCCATCTCCATGGAAGGTTTTAACGTGTTTATAAGCAGGAAACACGGACAAGTAATTTGCACATAAATAACCTGCCAGCACAGAAAGACAGCAAGAGGCACCTGGTAGCTACTTCTTTCATTACGCCAAAAAGAAGCAAGGTACAAGTAGGCCACTGCTGTGGGCAGCTCTGCTGCATCCCAGATTGATCCCAGCAGCCACCCTGACCCCATAAACATGAATATTTGTGTATAGACCAAGAGTTTGGAGACTGCTGCTCGTGGCCACTCAGTGAGAGGGTGGGAGCAAAGGTGCAGTCAGTGTCCATCCCCAGTGAAGGGCCCTCTCAGACTCTCTTCCCCTGCCATCAGAGGCAGAGTGGTACTTATCTGTGGACTTGAGTTTAGCAGGGATTTAGTAACCTGTTGGGGAAGGCCTGTGCTGCCACTGCAGGGTGTGCCATCCCAGCAGAGACCTGACCCGCAGGACTGCAGACTGGGGCACTGATACCTGGGAGGCTTTGATACAGGGGAGAGGATGCAAGACAAGAAGCGCCTTGCCTGCAGCGTGGGCACTGAGGAGGGTGAACTTGGCAGGTCAGAGAGAGAAGGAGAAATAGCAGAAGGTCTAGGGTGGAGGACAGAGGAGGAGAACAGAGCAGGAAATCAGTATGGTCCTAGAGAGGGATGAAAAGGTAATGGGGAGAGGCAAGAACCATCAGGGTCACCAGCTCAAAGGGGGTATTGATGCTGGAACAGGCCGGTGAGGAATCAAAGGGAATATAAAACAGATGTGAAGGCTTATGAGGCTTTCTTCATTTCACACACACACAGACACCTCTTGTAAGGATAATGAAACAGAAACAATTAACATAATGTCAGCCAGGGGCTGGAGTGCATGTCCCAGCAAGAATAAATAAAACCCAGGCTAATCTGGCTAAACATTCAAACACATTCCTGCCCAGATTTAATGTGCACACACACATAAAAATCTATGACAAAACCAAAGGCATTGAAGGACAACAAGATGAACTGGATGAAGCAAAGACTGAATTGCCTGCAGATAGGAGAGAGGGCTGAAGCACAACGGAATGGGGGACCAGCTCTATGACTTGTCCAAAGCAAAACTCTGGATGAGCCAGACAGTTGACCTCAGGAGGAGATGAACCACACATAAGAAGAGTCCCTTTCTTCCTACTGATTTAAAAAGTAGCTCGGAGAGGTCACTGGGTCATTAGCACACACACCTCTGTGCCAGAGACATCTCCACTGGCAGAGCTGAACCTTGCCTTTTAAGTTTCTAATGCTAGCTAAGGGGCAAGCCAAATTCTCTTGTTCACCTGACCTGCTCTCCCTGTTTCTGGACAGTTTGAGTCCAGTCCTTAAGTGTTCATTTCCTAGCTACGCTGTAACCCTTCATCTTCTGAGAACGGTTACATTCAGGGAGGTGAGCGGACTTTGCCAGTCATGCACGAGATGCTGTCATGTGCTGGAAGAGCATCCAGGTTTTCTCAGCCCATTAGTGCATCACACAGCCCCCAGAGCAGGGGCAGCTTTCACCTGGCTAAAGCCCTGCAACCACTGTCAGAGCTTTACTGCATGTGGTCTCAAAGCCATTCCATAATGCTAGGGAAAAGACGTGAATGTCAAAGAGGATATGAGGTCTAGAGAAGGCTAATATGTTAACCTTCAAGGTTTGTTCTTGAACTTTTCTTGCTGTTATCCAGATGGGACTCATTCCAAGTGGATGTTTGTCTAACTCCTGAGGGGCATTAGTAGCTCTAGATCAGCATTTTAATCTTCATTTGATTTCTGTTTTCTTGTATGGCTTCTGGGGACCATCTCAGAGCTTTTAGAAGAAACAGTAATGGGGGATTTTTTTTAAAAAAAATGAAGACAAAGACTGAAGGGACTCATGTGGACTAGGAGATGCTCACCCCAAAAAGGGGAAATAAAATTTTCTCAGCAATGCAGCTGTGAGCAGGGCAGCTGATAGCTACTATCAGAGCGATGATCATGCTGTAAGAACCTGCCTAGCAACCTGAAGTGCGCACACAGCTCTGTTTGAGACAAATCCCCCCTACGAGCTCCTGCATTCTGCAGTACTCAAGAAAGAAAACTCCATGCCTACAGAAGCAAACCCCAGGTTTTCCCAAATTGGCAGGAAATGACTCATTCCACAAATACAGTCTCAGAATATGAGTACAGGACTCCAATTCTCATCCAGGTATGGCTGTAGGAGCACTAGAAAAATCACTTAGGGTTGTGTGGGGAAGTGTTTTCAAGATCTCAGATACTCTGCTTGTTCCATGTTTGTTTCAAGCCTTGAAGTGTGAAGAAATGCTAGTGCTTGCCATCTATAAGCAAGGCCTCCAGTCTGTGCTAATCTTGTACAGTCCATGTAGAAAGGCTGTCCTGGGGCAGCAACACTCGGATTCTGCTCTGCTCGCACCGTCCAGCCAAGCAGCAATAGGCTCAGTTTGGTAATCTCCACTCTCAAAGGGGTACTGTACAGATAATTAGACAGCCAAACATTGACTGACAGGCATCTTGGGCAGCGATGAACCTGGGGTTCAACGGGGAAGTCAGTCATAGCTTCAGGTATGTTTTTCAAACTGCCTGAAGAGCAGGCACTTAAGCTAGTGTCTGTCTCTAATATTTGGCCTTAACAAAAGGCTGGCTTTCTTTGGCAATGCCCAAGAACTCTGCTCTATCTATTTCTATTTTACATAGTACAAGGAAAAATGGATAGAAAATGACGGAAGAACAGAACAAATCCAAAAATAAGCTCCTGTCCTTGTTTTTGTTCTGTTACTGGATCCCCTTGGCTGTGTTGTTTTATAGTGGCTGACATTTTCTTATGGGCATAATCATATTGTTTACGTTAATATTATTCTCTAGGATTAGCAGTGTTGTTCTGATGCTTGGGAAAACAAAAGCGAAAAAGCTCTGCTGGACCAGGGGTAACTGAATAGAAGGTTCTCATAAATAAAAAAAGCATAGGTGTTTTGGCTTGTTCTCTAGGGAGGAGCAGGGGACTGACAGAAGAGACACTGCAAATGTTGAGGTGTGTGCAACAGAGCAAGTCAATTTGATTCCCTTCCATTTCTCCAGCTTTGCTCCCCTTCCTGTGTGCCTGCCTTCATCTTACTGTATATAAATTTAAGTGTATCCCTAGTCTTCACCCTGGTGCTTCTGTTCCACCAGGGAATTTTCTCATCAGCATTGTAAAGTGCCTCATTAGGAAGGAAGCAGGCAGAGCAGGCTTTGCTGAGACAGGACCTAGGGGTGCGATACCGGCTTTTCTTTTGCTCTTCCTCAACTCAAATGTGCTAGTTTCATCAGTGATATTTTGCTTGAATTGACCTAGTATATACATCTTTCAGATATGGGGGGGATTTCTATTATTAATACCCTTTGCCCTGCATGTTGAATTGAATGACCCTAAAGGCAGTCTGTCCTGTTTCCCCAGCACAGAAAGACTGAGGCCACCTATGTTAGTAAAGTATGTATTGGTTTCCTCTTTCTCTTTGTAGGTCTGTCAGACACTGAGCTCATATTTTCAAACACCCTGCTGCATGCAAAGGAATTGTTCAAATTGCCATGTACAGATGCATTAAAAAAGCTTGATCTGTTTATCTGATGGAAGTAAATGTTTCTCTTTAGAGATTCCAAGCAAAACTTACTACACCTTTCTGCTTTTGTCTTTCCCCTGCACTGGACTGAAAGAGATGATTTCATCCGATTTCATTTTATTGACATGTTTTTCTTTTCTTAAAGCTTAACCTCCACAAATTGTATGTTTATCTTTAAAATCTGAAAGAAAAACTCTCTAGCTCCCCCCTTCACTTCCATTAAAAATTTGAAAAGCTATATAGCCTTAGAGAATAGCCTTTCTATAGACATGAAAAAGAATTGCTGATTTATTTATTATTTATAGATCTCATTATATTTTAACTCCAGGGGGTGGCAAATACAGGATAGACTCCTTCAAATAACTTGTGGGCCCTCCAGTGGTGCTCACCATGTTTCTGCGCCAAAGAAAGTCCCAAAAAGTAGTCCAAACAGCAAGGTGAAGCAAGGGCAGATAAGCCAGGCAGTAGTTGTACAATATGAGTCTTGATGGTCTGAGATGAGTAACAGTGCCAGTTTGGGCAGGACAGCTGGGCATTTTCTGTAATGAGTTTCAGTGAGATGCGAGTGCTGGGAGCTGGCACAGGACCACCCTAGCACTGTTGGTTCCCACTGGATGCAGGATTGCAGGAAGCAAAGTTTCCTCCAGAAATGCAAGGAGAGCACTCTGAAACACTGAAACCCTCCCTCCAGCTTTTTCGCCCCTCGTCCTGCTCCTGTGTATGCTGTCTCTGCTCCGTTAAACTCTTTTGGGAAGCAATGTGGAAGTGGGTCTCAGATGGTAAATGAGCCCTGGAGAGCACTAGTCTGTCAGCATCTAAGAGGCAGAAACATGGCCCCACAAAGTCTAAGGCTTTGTGAGCAGGGGGATAGGGGAGTCATTTGGAAATGCACTTAGATTTCTGTTACTTTTCTCACCCCATGGATTATGGTCACTGATTTTTGCTGCTGAAACTCCCTGTGGGTCAAACTGGCAGTGGAGATAGAAAAAGGAAGTGGGCAGAGAGAAACCCAGGCAGACCTTGGTCCCGAGAATGGACAATCATGCCTGTGAGTGCAATGTGTTCAGAGCAGCAGGTAGCAGAGGTGCATACCTTAAAGCAGTTTCAGCCCTGCACGATTTACATCTTTTCTCATGCCTGCTTGCAGTGTCTTTGTGCTTCCCTTGCCCCATCTCATGGCACAATGCTAATGTTCCCCATGTGACATCAAAGGTGTTTTCCAAAGCTGACAAATAAATCATGCACCTGAAATGGATGCTAATGAGGCTCAGTGTTGGCCTGTTGATTACACAGCTGAGAAGCTGGTATGACTCCAGCAACTGAAAAATAAAACCTGTCAAAAGGAAAAGTGCAGTGCTAGAGGCTTGCAAAGTACTTAGTGCTGGTGTTTCTTAGAGTCGCCTGAAAGACCCTTGGAAATAGGGCTCTCTTGCTACCCCACCGCAAGTTGATGGAGCTCCTGTTCCCGGCTAAACAGAGCTCCCTAGCCATTGTATCTGACAGCAGGGTCCTGCCATGGGCCTCTATGGTATGGACGCAGCGCAAGACACCAAAGCAGAACAAACAAAAGGCTGAGCCCAATATTGCTGTTGTACAGGTGCAACGCTTGCCTGCTGTGGGGCAGAGCTAGGTATGAAGTACAATGACCAAGATTTGCTGCCTCACAACTGCTGCCACTTCCAGGAAAACAACTGGAGGGGAAAGATGTTTTGAAACTGCTGTGGCTTACTCCCTGCACCTCTGCTCCCAGCTATATTGCTGTGTGTCAGACCTGGGGAGGGATGTGACATGCTTCAGTCTGTTTTCACCTCTCTCTTATTTTCTTCTACTGGCTTGCTGAGTGAGCGAGGACAGAGGAACTCATAAATAAAGCCATGGATTTAAGTCAGGACTGAAATCTTATTTGGAAGGATTTGCCCTCTATTTCATTTTTTGTTCATTGTATTTTTATTAACAAGTCTATTCAATCAGAACAACGACTCGTTGCCTCTCACACCTGGAATGTTCTTTTCTCAATGTAATTTGTCAGCTGGATTCCTTCCTGGTCATGCTCCTGTTTTTTATCAGCACATTCTGCATCCCCCGTTTTTCATCAAAAGCAGACACTTTCTATTGCTGGGGCACAGGGACACCTCAATCATCACTTTTGTCCTAGACACACACAGATATGTACACACATTCCCTTCTTTTTTCTTTCATCTGGTCTCAGCTTTTAATTGAGTTTGCTGTGACTCCCTGACAACATAAGATATGAAATTACAGTCCCATCATCCACTTCACAGAAATCGTTTGGGAGCCTTGTCTACATGGGCAATTCCTCACTGCTACAGCTGTAGCAACACTGGCAGCAGGAGGAGGGATGACCTGGTCATTTTTGTTTTATGGGATAGTATGGGCCTTTATCTCCTGGTACTCAGAGTCCAAAAATATTCCATTTCTGCTCCTTGATATGTAGAGGAGAGGAGAGCACCCTGGCTTTGTGGGGCATCCATCTTAATTTAAAATTTTATATGAGAGAATGGGAGCTGATCTGAAAAATGGAGCTCTTAGCAGGAGTGATGGATTGAGACTGAGCTGATGTTTGGAGCTACGGGAGGAAAATCCTAAACGAGGTGACTACTGCTGTTCTTCACTGTGCAATAGGCAAGTTGTTAGCAGGAGGGCAGTATAAAACCATGTCTAGAATAAATGCCCAAAATCTTGTTAACCTGTACTTCAATCACCTCATTCTTAGGGTCCTGTATGGGCAGCAGCAAGACATATGGTACTGCTGTCATGCTGCTGATGGCAATATAAATATAGACCTGAAGATATGTGGAGGAGACTAGGGCCTTGCTGATGTGGTTTCCTACACCCAGCCCTTGAAGCTACCACTCTTTCCTGGTTTTAGGGCATTTGTGATGACTGCAGACACTGGAGCTTTAAGAACTGGCAGTTTTCTGCTGATTGTGATTCCATATCAAAACTTTGATTAAGCTTTTTCAAAATCGTACTCGTTAGCATAGTTTGTGTGGATTTATTCTGTGTCTCAGCAATATATCTGGGAGCTAATGGCCAATTACAAATAACTTTGAATGTAAAGCTTTCTGAAAGGAGGAGAAAAATATCCCCTCCCTCTGCTATAATTTATAATGCAGGTTAGTTTGGTTTGTGGATACAAATAGGTAGAACTAGGTCATAAACCATCCTGAATCAAGGCAATGGGAGAATCTTTGCATTACCCCTGCAGGTAGTGTAAACCAGAGTAACTTCAACAGAATTCAAAGAATTGCACAGACTTGCTGCAATCTGAAGATCTAGTCCTTCGTCTTTAATTTGTTTTTTCTGCTGTTCTTTTCTTTCACTAGACATTGAGGTGAGGTGGGAGGAAGCTAATTTATGTAGATTTATGTGCACTGACAATATTTATGTAGATGGTAGTGTGTGCACACCAAGAGGATGGAGACCAAAATAGTGTCATTGTCAGACAGGTACATAGTGGAGGCTGTGGTCTCTGGAGAGGCTTTCCCTTGAGAAGCAGCCCTCTATTCAAGCTAAATGGGAAACCATCTTAACCTCAAAAGTGAGAAATACCATGCCTAAACACAGCGCAGCCTTGAAATGCCATAATACCCAGACAGGTTTGCTGTTGAAATTCTGTGGGAAGGGGAAAGACAGCTGCTCCTGAAAGCTCAGTAAAGCACACCACCAACCCCAAGTACAACTCCATTTCCTCCAGTGGAGCATGGTTATAATTGTTGAACCAGCAACATGCCTGCACAGGCTTTCAGGTTCAGCTGTCTTATTCAACCCCATCGCCACCCCACCTATGTCTGCCTTCTGAGCAGAGGGCTTTTTCATCTGTAGAGAGAATCTGGCCAGTTCTGCTGGTGTAGCTGCCTGCTGCAATGTCTGTCTGCAAATCTGCAGCTGGCACGCAAGAGTTAGGGCAGCAGATAGCTTCCTAGAGCTGTAAGGGTGGGCAGCTGTGTAGCTGCTGAGGCCCAGTGCTTGCACCATGTAGGACCATGGCTCATGCTTTGATTGTATGATGGAAACTCACCCTGTACCCTGAGCAGCTCCGAAGTCATTCTGCCTTGTGAGAAACAAAGGATCATGTCTTGTTTGGCATGCAGGGAACTGCGTGCTGTTGTCTTGTTTCTGCTTGTTTCTGACCTGAGGATAAAGATCTTGCACGGAACATTTTATCAACTGTAGTAAATGTTCTTTCTTTATTAATTCTATTTGGGATCAATAATTAATGTTGCTGCCTCTTTTACAATTCTCCTCAGTAAGAGAGCAGCATGGAGACAGGCTAGTATTTCATAGATTTGCTGTCAAAAGAGCTTTGTGTTCCTTGAAGACTCCTGTAGTCCCAAAGTATACAAGGGTTCTTATACTGTGAGACTCGTTTCCTTGTTTAGGGTCAGCAAGATCCCAGTTTAAGTAGTCTAGGAAGATAAGTAATTGGGCATATAATGCCCGTCACAGAGAAAACACAGCAAACTCACAGAGCAAGGGTCTCCCTATCCCTCCGTGGTCAGAGACAGCATAATAGAGAGACTTGTTGGGCAGAAAGACAACTTGAAGTTGGTAGCATATGTAGCAGCAGCGAGGATTTCTCTGCTAACAACCATTTCCCCATTGCTTAGCATTTTCTGACCAATCCCTCACAATCTTTTTGCAGAGATCACTGAATTACAGTTTTGGTACTGTACAGCCTAAAACTCCCATGCCTTTGGCAATTACAAGGTTGTCACCTCCCTATGACATCCTGCTGCTAAGAAAGCCGGTCAGGTTTGCTGCTAACTCAAAGGTGGAAAGGCTTTGTGGTTTCTTGTCTGCCCTTTGAGCCAATGCGCACCCCTGGAGCATCTCTTACTTAAAAATCAAACTGATTTGGATTTTGAATTTTAGAACACAAATAGATCAAGACTGGGGAGGCAAAATTTCTTTAGCCTCTAGCTAATTTCTTTAGCTATTAGCTCCCCCCCGGTCAGTCTATGGCACATCAGGGTTCCTTCCTGGCTGCTTTTCTGACTAATGCATTAAACTACGGGAGAGAAATCCTAAGCTTACAGGTTTATTTCTGTACCAGACAAAATGCCAGGATGGGTTCTTTGGACCAGAAGCACAGCCTTATCTCAGCCACACTAGCGGCTGTTGACCTTGCTGTGGATAAAAGAGACTTTCAAACAAGTTGGCAGGGTATCAGATAAAGGCTCAGTTAATACCACATATCTCAATAGCTCCTTTCATGCAAGAACGGCAAATAGATTTTGCACACGCTGTTCGAGCAAGCTTGCTTCTACCCCTTTAGATGCAGATATTGCCATCCTTTCACATGGCAGGGAAACAGAGGCAAGGAGTTAGAAGAAAATTTTCCAAATTTGCATCTTTTCAGATCATTTCATTTTTGTGCTGTCTTCTCACAGCTTCTTCACCTTTCCTTCCGCTTTGCCCTTAATTAAAACCAAGCCATCTAATTTGAAATAATATTTTTACTTTTAAATCTGAGAAGGTCCAACAGCAATAAGCCTGACTCTGATACTGGGACAGATACTCAGCTGCTAGGTAGGTAGATCTAGCTGTTTGACTTCACGGAGAGGAGAGTTCAGGTTTATTCTAAGGGCTTGTTCTGGTGTTTTCCCATCTCATTTTTTATGCTTATATCGTACTTTGGGGGAAATCCTTCAATGCTCTTTGTTAACCATTGGTGTCAGCTGGTGTGGTCCTTGCAACTCAACCTGCTGCTGGGCTGGGAACTTGCGGATTTATGACCATATCCCTGCTAACATACTCGAAGCTATAACAATAGGCCAACACCGAGCTCACAAATCCAGCTGAGAAGCTGTCGTGCCAAATGCCTTGCATTGGTTACTGAACTGGTGTCTCTGTGGCTGCATTGTAAAGACTGCTCCTCCCAAGCATGTCTTGGCTTCTCTGCGAGCGCATCATTTATGTGAGCTGTGAAGCAACAGGCACATTTGCTCCAGTTTTGCTTCAAGGTTGCTCTCTTCGTGTTGTACAAACACAGGAGACAGCTCATGTATGAAGTGACCCTCTTCCCCTCTGCTTTGTCCCACATGTAGAAAGAGCAGCTCACTGAAGTTGTCAACATGTGGGTAATCCAGGTCCCTGTACAATCTGCTGGAAACTCCTTCTGCCTCTGTTGCCCTTGTCATTTGTCGCTGATGTTTCCACTTGCATCTACAGATTTTGCCAATGGTATTTTTTGCTTTTGGTGCCCAGTAACTTCTCTCTGGATTGCTTTGTAATTATCTAGTTCCTGGCTCACATGAAAGATCTTCAAACACATCTATGAATTCAATGACGTGGTCAATCTTTGCCCCACGTTTGAGCCCTGTGCAGAGGGTCCATAGTATCAGTTCCATTAGCTTTGCCTTGGCCATCCTCAGCCTTTGCAGATAGGCTCCTCCTCACTTGAGTATTCAGTTTTCTTTGGTTTTGCTTCATCCACCACCAAAGGCATAAATGGGATTATATTGTAGCCCTCCAGATAGTCGCAGACTCAAAACATGAAAACAATGGAGCTCTGTGCCAGCATAAGTGAATGTGAGATTCGGAGTCTAATTAGATGGGGAGACTGGGAGCAAATATGTAAATACCAAGATGGCTATTGTAAAAAATATTTTTAGCTGTTTGTACTGGAGGATTTCTTGGTTTGCTGCTGGGACTGTGAGGTTTATCTCTGTGATCTCTTAGGAAAGGAAAAAAAAATTACATGCAAAGCAAACCAGTGGTTGTCTGGGTTTGTATTTCAAATACGCTAAGAAGGAGGGCAGCAGGTAAGCATCACTCAATTAAGAGGAATATGTGGGATATAAAAAAAAAAATCTCAAAGATGATCAGCAGTCTGATGTCTCTGAACTCCGTCCACCTGGTTGTAAACACAGTGACTAGTTAATGTCTGAAAGATACACAACATGAATAGTTCTAACGAGGGTACTCCCCCCTGCCAAGAAACTGGGAGACACACTTTTTTTTTAGTTAGAACTGCAAATGCCTGGCAAGAAGAGTTTAATGAGTGCTGCTTAAAAAAATGGAACAAAGAGTAACAGACAAGAGGGGTACACATCCATTCTGTGTCCCTAAGGACCCTGTCTGGGTCCTAGTACTGTGTATCCAGATACAGAATGCCATAGAAATGCACAGCGTTTTCTGGTGGAGTCATGGCAGCAGGAAAGACTTACAGGCTAGACTTGCCAAGGTACTTAGGCATTTTCTGAACAGGGGCCCCTTAGTGATGTGCTTAGGGTCACCCAGGACAGAGAGCATCCTGCTCTGCAGCCCTGAGCTGAGGCCAAACAGGCTCTTTGAATTGCTCTAGGAGGCTGCTATGAGGTATGGTAGTCTCAACCCAGCTGGGGATCTGGCCATTGCATCAAGTTTACATGGGACTCAGGGCTTTAAAAGCTGCTGAAACAACAGCCCCAGGCAGGAACTTGTGTTCTACAGCAGGTAATGGAGTTTATAGCATGCTGATTGGCAGAAATAAAGGAAACTGGTCTTACTGGTAATGCAATTGCCATTTAAGATCACCCAAACAACCTGTGAAAAAGAAGTTGCCTAGAGGAGAGTCTGGCCTTTGAGTAAAAGCTGAAGGAAATTACTGTGGTACCGCAGGGGACACTCTAGAGAACTGATTTAAGACAGGTCAGAACAGTTCTTGATACAAATTGCCCTGTGTAATGTCTTGTTTGCCAAGTGCCAGCCTATTTCCACTCTCAAATCCCTACATCTCCAAGAACATTTCCTCCCATGATCTCTTTTCATTCTCCATTCCTGAACTCTTAACCCATCTGCTTTAAATAGAAAGCATCTTTCTCATCTGCTATGAAATACAGACTTACAGTTATCCTTAAAGAGGAAACAGCCACTTACATGAAAGTGAGTTTCTACGTTGCTTGAGGTCCAGCTCTATCTTTTCAGTCCACCAGGGACCTGCTTCCAGGCAGGAAGGTGCTTAGCAGATGAATTGTATCCCACAAGAAAAATTATAGATGCTCTGAAAGAAAAAGAAAAGACAGTAACAACCTTTGAGCTGGAAACTTGATTTGCTTCATGACTATGTTTTCTCTGTGGCATAATTCTTACCAATTAATATTCATGAGAATAAAAAGAGATTCTATGCAGAAGCCACGAACTAGGCAGAATCATGTTGGCCAGTATCAGTTTACCAATGTTAGCTTTTTCTTGCTGAGCTTAGTCTGATCAGCTCTAATGGTATATAGTACTGACAACCCCTTACGATACTGAATGCAGAATCTTCACATCTGTTGCTAGTTTGGAAAGCTGGTAAGCAGCTATATATTTGGGGGCTCTGTGTTCTTCACAAAGTCTCTCAGAATCTGGTCATTGCTTCTCTTGTCTAACCTCCCATCACTGCTCTACAACTATTCCAGGCTTCTCAGAGGAGGATACTGCTTGTTGTTTCTGCTGAGGGGAAACCCATGTCCCACTAAGAGCTCTGTAATGTGCTACAATAATTTAGGAGTGTTTCTGAAATTCTTTGATTTGAAACCACAAAGGTGCTGGTATTGCCATACCAGACATTATAATTGTCTAGAGAATGAAAGAAGTTCCCTTTAAGTGCACAGGTGTCATTAGGAAACACTTGGAAGTAGCTTATTCACACTTGGAGTTCAAGCAGAGTTCATAATCTGTCCTGGATTTTAGCAGCCAGTAGGAGGGCAGCTTACTACAGCTTGATGTGACCCTTTCTTGGTCATCTTGAGGTCTCTGTGCTCTCGGGGACAGGAGATTCAGCTTTCGCTTGCTAGGAAAATTCACATGAGGCAAGTCAGGCAGTTACTTCCTAGACGACTAGCAGTCTTGTTTCTAGTGAGCCCAGTATGAATGGAGCCAGCCCACACAGAGCCTTGCTTACTGATTCTAAATGAGATCTGGCTATGGGGCAGAGCGAGCCCAAACTATTTCCGGCATTCACAAGTTTGTCCACTTAGACACATCCAGCTGGTGCCTGCTGTAATACTTTCTGCATCTCCTGGCCCACAGCACTGTAAATGCAGGGAAAGTGATGCTGGGGCATTAGCCATGACAGCTAGGTTTTTCTTCAATTCTACACAGAAGTGTGTGAGAACCAAGGCAAATGAGATGTGCACAGGATGAAAGTGAGGTGTGGAGTCAGAAAGGCAACACCTGTGCCCAAATTTAATTTTCAACATGCAGTTGTGATTGCAGCTGTATCACTTGCTGTCTCCCTTCTACTGTTTCGGCAGGGACCTGAACATAGGTAAACTATGATAGAACTTATCCATCTTTTCCAGTCTCAAGGTCCCCTGGTCTTTACAGGGAGAGGAGGAAATCCACAGACCCTCTCGCATGGCCTCAGTGGCTTTTACTTTCAACCATGTAGAAATGATGCTAGCCTTTTGACGATACACTTCTTATTTTCATTTCACCTCTACTTTGTTGCTGCAGCTTGTGGAGGTTTTTCTCTCTGGTGTTAAAGACTGTATGGGTGAACTGCAGGCTCAGTGCTGAACTGGGGAAATCGCTCTGCTATTAACTGGTTGGCAGAAGAGCCTGAGTCTTTTGTGGTGTTAACCACGGAGCCATGTCCTCTCACTTTGTAAGAGACTGTGACATTGCTACTGCTTCTAAAGCTCATCTCTTCACTTTCGGCAGCTGTGACTCCAGGTCTGTGAAGACCTGGCTCTCTCCTGCCTATTGCTCTCATGAGAACTGGGTTTCACCTCTGAGGTCTGCCTGCCGTTTGAACTGGTGCCTGCCAGAGGGTAGCTGGAGAGGTAGGGATGCAGCTTCTCCCCCTTACCACGGCTGCAGCAGCAAGGGGGAAGGCTGTGGAAGTCTCAAAGACTTTTTGCCATTAAGTGGTGTAATTTAGTCTCTGCTCCATGTTTTGATTCTGCCCAGCTGTGTCTGTGTGCATCTAGATTAATCCTGTTAGCTGGTAGGAGCAGGGCTGCCTGCTGTTTATCAAGAGTGCTTGTGTGATTTCTACTTGATATGCAGTTGTCTTGGAGAGGAACTTTGCAGCCTTACTCCTTGCTGTGGCTGGACTCTTTGACGTAGACCTATCTGGGAGTTGGAAGGGAGAGATGCCGGGGTTAGGCTGCTGTCTTCCTTGAGGCTGGCTGAAGCAGGAGGAAAAAGGGCCAGTGCCTTGGTCACCAAGAGGGCATCAATGTGTGGCCATCATATTTCGTCAGAGTAGAAACTGGCTGGTTTACATGCAGTGATTTGTGCTACTGCCTGGCTGGCAGTGTGACTTCTTCGCATTGTTTTTTAGTTGCTTGTCATGGGCAGAAAAAGAGGAATTCTTCCTCCCCACAAGTGACAGGAGTGTCTTGGGAACTGAAGAGTCTGAGCTCTACCCCTCCCTTTGCCAGGGAAAGTATGGACTACTTATGGAAATTAATTTCTCCTTTAACAAATTACTGCCTGTTAGCCAAGCCATTGTGACTATGTGCACACTCTTAGCCTCTCTTATCTATGAAATGAAAAGACATTACCCTTAAAAAAACTCCTAATGATTAGCATAATTTAGTTGACTGGCCGTAACTCTATCAGTATATGATAAAAAGTGATGCCCTATGTTCCTAACAGCCATACTAATAAAAAATAACAATATAGCACGCAGCTTTGAACTCCTACCTGGCTGGTTCAATATGGAATATCTTACTGAGTCTTTCTGCAAAGTGAGGAGTTTGATCCTGTGGTAACAGAAAGGGTGCCCGGAATTGCTGTCCTATGTTGGAGAGATGAGCTCTGCATTTTTATTTGTATGCCAAGAGATTTGTTACCTTGTTCATGTATTTCATTAGTTGAAGCCAATCCTCTGTCCTAGACCTTTTTTTAATTCTACATATTTTAGTGGAACTTTCTGTGTTTGATGTGATGGAAGTGGAGCATGTAGAGAGGTTCAAATGGGAATTAAACATTTCTCTTGGTAATGAAAACACAAAGTTATTATGTTAGTTATGAAGGGTAAAAGCCCCTTATGCCTACTGAACATGAGAGTATGCTGGGATGAGGTTTTTCTTCTTGATTATTTCCTGTGCAGCTCTTGTTTTAGCAAAACCTAATGGATTTGGGAATATTCAGTCATTACATCTCCCTAAAAGTATTTTTCTTAAAAGTATATCAAATAATAAATGTTCCAACTGGGAAAATTTTCGTTTTCTCATATTAATTTTTTTCAGAAAATATGTTATTCTCTTCAGATTCTACTAGTTATTTGTGTGTATTATTCCATCTTTCCATCCTCTCCTAAGCATTGCACACATAATATTAACTTTATTAACCATATGCTGTGTATCAAAGTCTGCACTGTTTTCCCATGGTGAGTTTATATATCATTTCAAAAGGTACGTTGCAGATGTCCGGCTCCCAGTGATTCTTGACCCAATAAATGTGCTACACTGGAGCAAAAAGGGTGGAGAAAATCCCTACATCCATCATGTCCTCCGCCTGCGTTGGTAAGGCCAAGGTTCCCAATGATGCCTGCAGTCTCTTCAGATAAAAGGTGGAGCTACGCTGTAACCCTGTGTTCCCTGTACTAATAGCACCTTTAATCTGCCAAGTGGTTTTCGAATGTGCTAAGGTGTCGACACAACAGTTGTTCTCAGAGAAGTATTTTTATGAGGCTAGACTGTAGAACTATTTGCTGCCACATGCTCCTGAGCTAAGGGACAAGTGGATTCAAAATGGGATTAGATATGTTTGATGAAAATAATCCTCTTCTGGCTGGAGATTAGACCTTAAATTCTTGTCTTGCGACAAACTCCTTTTTTGACCTTAAGCAAATCTCACTTTCTCTGTGCTTCTGTTCCCTGTGGTCATAAAATGGGGATTCACGCTTGCCATAAGTGTTAGTAAAATAAATGCACCAGAGATCCTGATACTAATGCTCAGCTGTTACACTAATAGGGAGTCACATCAGATATGTAGTTAATAGGATTTAAAAACACTAAATGTGGTATTAATTAAGGACATAAGCTAAGTACTAACTGATGGGGTCAGGAGGAAATAGCTCTCCCTAAACACAGTTTATCCCACATCTGTCTACTGGCATCTTCCATCGAAGCATCTGGTACTGTCAGATGGGTTACTGAACCAGATGGACTTGTACTGCAATTCACTCTAACACTGTCTTTGTTCTTGCATCTCCTGACTGATTTCCCCCTAAAAGTTTCCCTTTTCTATTTGCTGTATGTTAGTGGGGATTGATTACTACAGAGCAGAATCTGTACCCTATCCAGGTGGAAACCTAATACATACAACAGGCTTGATTGGGACTGAGACTTTTTTTTTCCTAATAAAATTGGAAATCCTAAATGAATATAGCTGGCTGGTGTTTAGACCTTGATGACTTAGCCAAAATGGAGTATGATGAATGAGAGGGAGAAAGAACTACAGAAAACTTGTTTCTTTATCTTGGAAGCACATGATGGTACAGAAAGGGCAAGGTCATAAATCTGTGTCACTGGCCTATGGATTCTGGATTAAATGTGTATCTCGGGTCCCTCTTGCCTGTTCTTCTGCCCACCAGGTCACCACTGCATGCCCAGCCAAGTAGCCATTCATGTTCACATCAGATGCCCAGGCAGTGAGCTAGGTGGGGAGTGTTTCTGTGGGCACTGACCAGTTCCCACCATTTACAGAACCAAACGCAACACTAAATGGTTTCCTTGCTGATCCTGCTGCTGAGATTTGGTGATGAGTTGGGACAAGGAGTTGGATGCCCTCAGTAGTAATCCTTGGCCCTAGTAGAGCCAAAACTTGTCTGATCAGAGCCACAGAAAAGCAGAGGAAAGGAGGATTCAGCATGCTGCTCCTGATGATTTATGGTGAGATGGAACAGGTCTGATTAAGCAGAGTTGATGTGGGAGACCTGGAGCACCGCTGTCCCGCCTGCCAGCTCTGCACTCAGCATCAGCCTGCAGAGTATCTTGCCAGGAGCAGCCGAGTGATGTATTTTAATTAGAGTGAGAGTAAATTCCACCAGACTACAAGAACCCGAATTTTTCACAATGGATTGGGGAAAATGGAAAGACTAGCATTTTCAGTTTAAGGTTTAGTTAGATAATGCCTGTTGGTGCCAGTAGATTACAGAGTGGATATTAAATCCTCTAGGATTTGCAGTGGGAAAGTACTCACAGAATCCATAAGCAGGCAGGAGAGCATAGCTATGGAGCTATCGTCCCCTGGAGGTCCCAAGCAGGAAGAGAAAATGTGAAGTAAATCTTTTCTTTGAAGGAGGCTCCACGTAAAGAGCACATATATGCAGGCAGTGGCCTTTAAAGGTTTCCTTGTTAAGATGCTTTCGTACTTCTGACAGCAGCCAAATGGCATGTGAAAAGGTAATGGGGTCTGTGAAACTGCTGGAGCAGGGATTGCAGGGCTGGACTCCTGAGTGCTAATGCTCTTGCTGTGGGGTTTGAGACAGGTTTCTCTCTCAGATCCCACAAAAATACCTTCTGTGCATGTCCTTGTAAAACCAAGACAGCTGTCCCGTGGCACCTGAGTTACAGGGACCCAAAAGCAGTTCACAAACAACTCTGGCACTGGGCTATTTAACAGAATCAGAGTAAGCTGATGCTGCTGATGCAGGGGTTGATAAGCAGTTCCCGACAGCAGCAAAGCAAGACTCTTTTCCTGATGACTCAGGATCTGTTTGGCCCATTTAGCCCACTCCAACTTCAGCAGGACTTGAGGGCACCTAGGACTTGTCAAGTTCTTCCTAGAGCTCATCAAAGTCAGACTAACCAGCTTTAGGCTGCCAGCCCCAGGAAGATTATCCAACACTGTAGCCCGAGGTAGACTGGCTAACACTATCGTAAAGCATCTGGTATCAGGCCTTATCCGAGGCAAAAGACAACAGACCGAGGTAGGGTCTGACAGAATCTGCTTTGAGCTCTCCCTGAAACATATCCAAGAGCACCGAGTTCAGCATCAGCAAGGCCAGGGAAGCTGCTCCCTCTGGCCTGTGCCTGTCTCCCTCTGGCCTGTGCCTGTCTCTTGATGAGGGAACTGCAGGCCATGCTTCCCTGCCTTCTCAGGGAGAAAATGTTGAAAACTCACATTTGCAAAACACGGCAGCTCCTGTAATAACAAGCAATAGAAAGCGTAAATGCTTATCCTTAATTACTCTAACATGAAGGCAGCTTTGGCAGTGCATGGCAACTATTTGAGGACTAGATACATGATTGATGAAAGTCTGTAAGATTACTGGTTTAAGTGCACAAAAATGTGCAAATTAATTATGACAACTATCCATGCATATTTTGTCTGGCTCAAATGTTTCTTTCCCAGATTAAGGGAAATATTAATCTGTAAGGCATTTCCTTAAAATTCTTTCTGTTTGGAAGAATTCTTTCTATAGAGTTAACTAGAGAGCTGTTTAAACATCCAAGTACAGCAAAAAGCTGGAGTTAAAAGAACATATTGAACCAGATTTTTATTTCTCGTTGTTTTTTGGGGTAGTGTCTGGATGACTGTGCTGTGAGACATGGACCTCACTTGTACCAGGCAATAGAGTGTTTTCTACTTGTCTGTCGGTGAGCTAGTCCAGGAGAGCTGAATGAGATGAAAAAGCTTTTTCTTGTGACATGTTGAGGCAGCAGAATTAGCGGTTGTACCATATCTGCGGATGCTAAGTATTTCCTATTTGTTTCCAGCCCCAGGCCCACATATGGCATATCCGTGTACTTAACTTTACGTGTAGCAAGCAATCCCTTGAAGACAGGTCCTAAGCTAGTCCCCAAGATTATGAAATATTCAAGGCAGAATTTGGTCTTGACTGAGGGTCTGAAACTGGTGTCACTGTGCCCCTTGGCTCCAGCGTGATCTGGAGGAAATGCTCTGTTATACTGCATCATTTCAAGGTCTGTAGCCTGAAGAGCTGAAAGTCTAAAGATCTGATTCCTGGCAATGGAAATTCAGAAGCTACCATAGTCTTGATTTGAACATCCCAATAGTTTTATTTAAGAATGTGTCGCTGTATTTTATGCTTGCTAATTAGCAAATTCAAACACTCTATCCCTGTGTTATCTTTGTGCAAGAGTGGCAAATTCATGTCATTAAAATATTGGAAAAATTTAAAGGTTCATAAGAAATTAGACTTTATTATTCCTGTTTATGCCCCTGAAGAATTGTTAATTTTAAAACTTCATAGTTAATATGTACAAAGATAAAACAGTGGCCTGTCTTGCTCTGGTGACAGAAGTCAGGTGACTGAGTGGATCATTAGAGAAGATCAGCTTTTGGAGCTACTTGCCATGATTCTTTGCTGACCATTGCTGGCAACTTGCATCCAAGAAGAGAGTCTGTCCCCACATTATTGCCGTTTCCCTTGGAGCAGCACAGATTGTGCTGAGAAGCCTGGAACTGCATATGTGCTACGGCAAAATTTGTCATAACCTCGTTCCAAGTTGCGTGGCAGCCTGCTCTGCTCTGGTTTGGCCGTGTGATGGCTCCCATGGCGCTTGGCCAGTCGGTTACACCGACATGGCACTCACGCGTGTACCCCCATGGCTTCATCTGCCGTGGAGTGCTTTGAGCCAGGGTCAGGCTGGGTCTGAGGAGCGGTGGTAAAAGAGGGACAAGACCACTTTTGATGTCATCAGCTTCCAGGCCCTCCAAAGAGGAGTCACGGCTACTCGTTTCCCTCTGAACCAGCCTCACTGCAATCTTTGTCATTGAGCCTTGCTCTGGCATCCCAGCTTCAAGTGTCCAAGTGTCCTCTGCCCTTCTGCAGCTGCTGCCTGGATCAGAGAGACCCATCACCCCCATCCCTTCTGCCAGGGATCTCCTTGGGATGGAGAGCTGATGCCTGACCCCAGTTCCAACCCCTCTGGTCTGCCTGAGGAAAGGGAGACAAGCAACCCTGTCTCCTTCAGCTGGGCTGGCTGTCCTTGGTCTCAGCAGTGCTGAGCTCAGACCGTGCTTCCAGGCTGGGAAGTTCATTATGGCGTGTCTGGGGCTGCTCTGATTCGATTCCCTGAGCAGGCTCAATGCAGCCCTGCAGCTGCAAGGTTCATTACTCCATCCCCACGCTGCCAGCGCGGCCAGTCCTGCTCGCTGCCTCTGACTGCTCAGGTGATGAGCTCTGTTATTTTCTCTAGTGTCACAAAGTCCAGGAGTGCAGAGTGTGCTTGTAACTTGCTCTTCTTATGCTTAAGTGGTAGAACTGAGATGTTTGCAGCAATTTCAGGACAGGAAAAAGATTTGTCTTTGCTTTTTAATCACAGTAATAACGGTAGTGGAGGCAGTGAGTGGAATTGATGGGAAAGAGCTGAGCTCTGTTCTGTGGTAACTCCCATGTGGGGTAAACAAGGAGGATTTACTGGCTTCTCAAGTGAATTTGTAGTATCTGCGCTTTTCAGCAATGACTTTTGGCAGTGTCTGGGGAAAAATAGCTGGTATCTAGTACTTGGCAGGAGAAATAGTCTAGGCATCCTCTGGAAAGCTCCCTGCCTTAGTGTATCCAGGGTAAATGAATAAACCTTCCCTGCCTCTGTTCTTATCCCCACAGATTCATAGGTACAGCTGCTCTTTTAAGCAGCTGTCAGGGGTACCTCTATGTGTGTCTGGAGTTGAACCTGCATATTTGGTAGCCCGCAAGGGATTTATTCTCCCCTTCAGAGACAAGAGAAGACATGATATAGGCAAGAAATTGGAGCCACACAGAAGGGTTCTAGTGGGTGGAGAGTCCCAGTGGTGCCCAGGACCAACCTCCCGAGCAGACCCGGGTTTCAGGCTGGGGCAAACCAGCGCCTCAGCTCAGCCGGTCTCCTCGCAGCCTGGTCTATCCCAGACTGATTCTGGCCTGCGCATATGTGAGCAAGAGCTTTCCTCCGGTGGGAACTGGTGAGGTTTAACTCTGACAGGGCAGAGGCACTGAACTCGGGAACAACCACAGACTGATGTGATAGCTTTCTACGATGGCATGACCAGCTGGGTAGATGAGGGGAGAGCTGTGGATGTTGTCTACCTCGACTTCAGCAAGGCTTTCCACACTGTCTCCCATAACAAACTCCTAGGGAAGCTCAGGAAGTGTGGGCTGGATGAGTGGTCGGTGAGGTGGATTGAGAACTGGCTGAATGGCAGAACTCAGAGGGTTGTCGTCAGCGGTGCTGAGTCTAATTGGAGGCTGGTAACTAGTGGTGTCCCTCAGGGGTCAGTACTGGGCCCA
>Ga0181612_112618_pt1 | contig 26774 bp, 20 predicted proteins | sample HoacroProtozoa21_FD_119630 | JGI IMG/M metagenome (GOLD analysis project Ga0181612, IMG submission 119630) | Hoatzin crop microbial communities from Cojedes, Venezuel. Combined Assembly of Gp0051906, Gp0051904, Gp0051908
AGTCTCTTTATCGGGTCCACGTGCTTTCGCGGAATGAGGTCGTAGTCTATCCACTCGCCTTTGCGGTAGAACTGGAGGAGTGAGAATCCCCAGAACTTCGCGTCGAGGACGTCCGCCACCATACGGTTGAACCACGGCGAGTGAATCTGCTCGTTCACGCGGTCGTCCGGTTTTCCGTCCCTGCGGAACTCTATGTCGGAGCACAGCACCGCGTTTTTCCTTTTCTCTATGACGCACGATAGGTGAGTGTCGAGCAGTATGTCGGTGTACAGGTCGTAGAGTTTGAATCGACGCGAGAAGTCCACGTTCTCGAAAGCCCTCACCGCCGTCATGAAGTCGGACGTGTCTATTCCGAACCGTTTTGGCTGTGTGAGCACGATGACGTTAGGTTGTCTCTGTCCGTTGTTGGGTATGTTACCCCCGATTGTTATTCTTCCTTTTTTCTTAGCCATGGTTATAGCGCGTTATTACGTTTTCTGTTGCTTTTGAACATTAGTCTGGCTTTTTGTGCCCTTTCCTCCTCCGACAGCATGGGTGCTCCGTCGATGGATATCTCCTCGTTGGCGACCGCCTTGAGCCACTCTATGGCTCTTTCGTATCGGTCTTTCCTTATCTGCGACAGTTTCTGCGGGTTGTGTATGCAGAAGATGTGATATACTGCGATGTCGATGACCATCATCAGAATGAGTTGGTGTCTGTCGTCTCCCGTAGCCGAGAATATGGCGTCGCAGTCATAGCGCTTGGCGAGGTAGCATCTGGCTTCTGCTATTGCCCTGTCCTCGCATATCTCGACGAGTGAAGCGTCGTCTCTGACGAGTGCGTCGAGGATTTCCCGATGCACGCTTGCGTCATAGTCTTCAATGTTTACGAATTGGCTCATGTGAATTGAGAATTGAAAATTGAAAATTGAGAATTGAAAATTGAAAATTATAGTCGGAATTTGTTTTTTCTGCTTACGCTTTTTCTGGACTGCGTGATGGGACGGTCGGCCTTCTGCGCCGTCTGGTCGATCTTGCGGTTTCCGCCCTCGACGGCATCGGGTCCGTCGGCAGGGTATTTGAGTGAGAGCGTGAAGAGCTTGAACTGGTCCTCCAGTTCCTTCATGTGCGGGTTGTCCCGCTCCGCCTCGTTGAGGATGAGGTTGCCTTCGCGGTTCATCGGCTCCAGGTTGGCCTCGATGCGCGTTGCCTTGTCCGTCTTCTTCTCCTCGTCTCCCTGTATGTAGAGCGTGATGTTCTTCTCCTTTCGCACCTTTCGCACGAGCGGCTTGAATACCTGCTGGAAGAACGGGTCTTGCAGTTTGTTGTTCTCCATCCAGCAATAGACGTTGGTTTTGCCTCCCACATATTCGAGTAGCTGCACATACCAGTCGATGAACTCCGCGTTGAGCGCCTGTGCCAGCCGTGCCTTGATGACGTATAGTTTTCCGTCGCGCTTTCCGAGTAGCATCACCGCCTTGAACGACTTCCCCTTCTTTCCCTTGCTCTCGCCCGGTGCTGGGTCTCCGTAGATGACGAGGAACTTGAACTTTGAGAGCGGCGGCACTTTTCCATAGACCACATCCTTGAATATCTCTCCCTCTGAGATAGGGTTGTTGAAATACTCGTGCTGCTGTGATAGCGTGGATATCTTGGATAGTGTGCGGTCGATATGCTCCTCGGTGTTCTTTTCCGGCCATGTGGAGTGCCCCTGCTTGTCGCGTATGTTCACTATGTCCCATGAGTCGGCTATTGCTCCAGCCCGCGCCACGCAGCAGTCCTTCGCTATGAGGTTGCCGCAGAATATGACCAGCGTGGGCTCGCTGACCGAGCGTGTGGGATAGAGCGCCTGTTCCCACCATTCCCACCGTTTCTGAATGATGTCGGGGTTCTTGGTGTCGTCGTCGGTGTCGAAGTCATCGACCAGCAGCACATCCGGACGTATGGCCTCGTTTCGCGAGCCACGCGGCGACTGTCCTGCTCCGATGGCGCGGAAGGAAGCCCCCATCTTGGTGATGAACTCATCCTCCGTCCATGAGCCCAGCGTCTGCTGCTTTCCGTAGTATGCCTCTATGCGTCGGTTGCTCTCGAAGTTGGCTCGGTAAGGCGCGAGCAGCCTGACGGCATTGTCCTTGCTGTTGGATGTGAGGATGACGTTTTTCTTCCGCCCTGTGAGTGTGAGGTAGGAGACGATGAACATCGTGATGGTTGACTTCGCCAGCTCGCGCGACCACGAGAGCACCTCGTACCACTCGTCGTGTGCTATTATTCGCCTGATGGCCTTCTTCTGGAAGTCGGCGAACTCATACTTGGCATAACCTGGGAAGAAGTATTTTATCCATTCTATGGGATGCGCCTCCAGATAGATGCGGTGCTTCTCGATGTCTGCCTGTGTCATTGAGGAGTCCACCGCCGTCTCCCGGTAGATGTTCTCCTTGATGGCCTCCCATTCGATGAGTGCCGCCCTGTCCGCCTGTTTGAGTATTGTCTTGGCCATGTGTCAGAGTTTTGATTTTATGAAGGCGTCCGCCAGTCGCGTTACCTCCTTTGCCTTGTCGAGGTCTAGCGGTCGTAGGAACTCTATGAACTGCGTGATGACGCTTATGATGTCGGCGATGCCTACGTCGGTCTCCATCTTCTTGATAGCCGCGGAGAGTTTTCCGAGAATGTCCGCCTCCGTTGTGTTGGCGAATCGTTCCCCCTCCGGTCTCTCCAGAATAGCCTTGTTTATCTCCGCCACCTGTCGGTAGAGGTTAGCTATCTGTTCCTCCCGTGTGAGCGTGATGCCCACTTTCTGTTCCTCCCATTTGCCTGTTCGTATCCATTTACCAATGGATACTCTTGAGACGCCCACGCGTTCCGCTATCTCCTGCTGCGTGAGGTTCTCCTTGAGGTAGAGCGTCTTTGCCCATTCCCTTTTCTGCGTATTGGTAAGATCTGCCATGTTATGATATAATTACGGTGCAAAGTTTGGCATTTTTCGCGTAATATGCAAAAGTCGCATTTATGGTGATACTTTGTGGCGTTATGGTGATGCCATAAGTTGTTATGATAAATCTGTGATTTGCACCGTTGGAAAAAAGTTGCCATCTTTGCATCGGAATTTTTGAACATACCCTAAAATATATATGAGATAAGAGATGAAGCGATTTTTCAATGTCATTCCTGGCGACGGCTCCTGCTGTCTGTTGCTTTATGGCGACATCGGCGACAGTTGCGGCAGTGTGAGCAGCGGCCAGATAGCGCGCGAGTTGTTTGAGGCCGAGAGCCAGTATGAGCGTATCGACGTGCGCATCAACAGCAACGGCGGTGAGGTGTATGCCGGCATCGCCATCTTCAACGCGTTAAGGAACAGCAAGGCCGACATCCACATCTACGTTGACGGCATTGCCGCGAGCATGGCCAGTGCGATAGCGTTGTGCGGCAAGCCCGTTGAGATGAGCAAGTATGCCCGCCTGATGCTCCACAGCGTCAGCGGCGGCTGTTTCGGCACCAAGGAGGACATGCTGCAGTGTGCCGAGGAGATAGAGAGCCTTGAGAGGACGCTGTGCGAGATGTACGCCAGCCGTCTTGGTTGCAGTGCCGAGGAAGTGCGCGACCGCTACTTTGACGGCAAGGACCACTGGCTGACGGCCTCGGAAGCGTTGGAGCTTGGTTTTGTTGACGGCATCTACGACGTTGCCCCCGTGTCGATGGACAGCACCCCAGAGCAGATATACACCATATTCAATAACCGGCTTTATGAGCCACAAAACAGAGAAGCGATGAATTTAGAAGAATTGAGACAGCGTCCGCGGTTCAAGGATTGTTCCACGGATGCGGACGTGTTGGCGAGCATCATCGAGTTGGAGGAGCGCGCCAGTGTCGCCGATTCGCTTGAGCACGAGAATGCCGTGCTCCGCGATCGAGTGAAGAGTTATGAGGACGCAGCCGAGGCCGTTGCCAAGGCAGAGCGTGAGTCCCTTCTTGACGCCGCTGAGCAGGACGGTCGGATTGACGCGTCCACGCGCGGCATCTATGAGAACATGCTGAAGGAGCACCCGGAGGACGGCAAGAAGTTGCTTGCGTCGTTGCAGCCCAAGCAGCGTGTGCTTGATGACATTGACAATGGCTCCGAGCGCAAGACCCCGTGGGCTAAGCGTCAGGAGGAGATTCGGAAGAACTTTGGACGTTAAACTTTAAACGTTAAACTTTAAACTTTAAACGTTAGACTTTAGACTTTAGGCTTTAAACATTAAACATTTTATCATTATGGCGATAAAGGTACAGAACACCAATTACAATGGTGAGGTGCTTGAGCAGCTCCTTACCGTGGCTACGACCAGCAATGAGATTGTGGAGAAGGGACTGATCCACGTTATCCCTGGCGTAGAGAAGAAGATGTCCATTCCCCGTCTGCGCGTTGGCACCATGTTGCAGAAGCGCAAGGAGAACCCGACCGTTGACGATTCGAAGGGCGACTTCAACTATTCCGAGCAGAGCCTTGAACCTAAGGACTTCATGGCTTTCACCGTCTTCAACCCCCGCACGTTTGAGCAGATCTGGCGTCCGTGGCAGCCTAAGGGCGACCTTGTGTTTGCCGAGTTGCCCCCTGTGGCCCAGAACGCCCTTCTCGACGCCCTGTCGAAGCAGGTGCAGTTTGAGCTTGGCAACCATTACGTCAACGGCAAGTATGGCGACGGCGACACCGAGCTGTTCAACGGCATCCTGACTCAGGCCGCCAAGGACAGCGATGTTGTTGTGGTGAGCTCCAGCGCGACCACTATGGTTGAGCGTCTGAAGGCCCTTCGTGCGAAGATTCCCGTTGCCATCATGGAGAACCCGAACCTCCGCATCCTGATGTCTCCCGCCGACTTCAACACGTACGACGACGAGCTGACCGCCCGCGAGTACAAGAACCGCGACGAGACGGCCCGCAACATCAAGATGTACAAGGACATCAAGATTGAGACGTTGGCCGCATGGCCCGACAGTCTTCTTGTTGCCACCCTGTGCAGCCCCGACGCTATGACTACGAACCTGTTTGCCGCCGTGAACCTTCAGGACGACGAGCATGTGATTCAGATTGACAAGGTGAGCGCGATGAGCGAGCTCTACTTCTTCAAGATGCTGATGAAGGCCGACACTAACATTGCGTTTGGCGAGGAGTTCATCGTGTTGGACAGCCGTGAGAGTGCCACGTTCAAGTCGAGCAGCTCCACGAGTTCGAGTACGAGTGATGAGAGCGGCGATTAGAGATTGATGTTATGTTAGAGTATGACAGGACCCGTCGGCAGGGCAGCGTGTCCCCCCATTGCGGAGGGAGCGTTGCCGTTGGCCGCGACGAGCGATTGATATGGAATCGAGCACGCGACTGATCTCTAAGGTCAAGGAGTTTGAGGGCTTGCGTCTGTCGGCTTACCGTTGCGACGCTGGCGTATGGACGATAGGCTACGGCCACACTAAGGGTGTTGTCCGTGGCCAGCGCATCAGCCGTGCCGACGCCGAGCGTTACCTGAGGGAAGACCTCAGGGAGTGCGAGGATTACGTCAACGGCATCAGCGAGATAGACACTCAGGGCAAGTTTGACGCCGTTGTTGACTTTGTGTTCAACCTGGGCGCCCGTTCCTTTTCCCACTCCACGCTGTGCCGTTACATCAAGGCGCGCCGTCCTTCGGCAGACATCCGCAAGGAGTTTCGCCGCTGGATATACGCTGGCGGCAAGGTGAGCGCCGGTTTGCGCCGTCGTCGCGAGTGGGAGGCCAACCGCTGGTGTGGTTAAGGTAAATTAGGTGCGTATGGATTTCAGTGAGATACTCAACTTGGCCTTAGGCGGCGGTTTGCTGGCGAGCGTTGTCAGCATCATCACCCTTCGCGCTACGTTGCGCAAGGCCCATGCGGAGGCCGAGCGTGCCCATGCGGAGGCCGACACGGTGAAGTTGACCAACACCGAGCACGCCACCCGCATCTTGATGGAGCACATTGTGGAACCCCTTAAGCAAGACTTGGATGAGACCCGTAAAGACCTCAATTCGACGAAGCGTGAGATGGCCCGTCTCAGGAAGGCCATTGACGACGCTAACAGTTGCAAGTATAGTGCTGACTGTCCTGTTCTTCACAGGATGCGCCAGCAGTCGAAGGAGCGTGTCGAGCCGGAGCAGCCTGATGCTGTCCTCGGACAGCGTGGTCGCCACCGTCGCCGACAGCGCAAGCGTGGTGACGGAGCGTCTCCGGATTTGGCTGCCGAGTGTGCCGACGCAGGAGCCCCTGACGCAGGAGAGCCCTCCGTTGGCGACGTCATCGACGAAGCCTCGGACGAAGCCTCGGACGGTGGCGACGGCGGCCTGCTTGGAGTATGAGCGCAGTGCCGGCACCTCCACCCGTCGTCAGACGGAGGAACGCCAGTCCTCTGGCAGTGAACTTAAAATTCGCGAGTCGGAGAGTTCCGGTCGTTCCGGCACCTCTTCCAACGGCATTGGAACGCCGTTAGTATCATTTTTAATAGGCATTGCGGTGGGCTTTGTTGCCCCTCGCATCAAGAAGAAAGAATAACCAAAACGAAAGAATTATGGCAGACAGTAAATTTGTTTATGGGTTGTCGAAGTTTGAGCTCGACGACCTGACTCTCGGTTACATCGAGAAGGACAGTTTCGACTGGGGCGGCAAGGATGCCGAGACGGTTGACGTTAACGCCGAGCAGGTGCCCGGTCAGCCCGTCCTCGTTCTGTTGCAGAAGAACGGCACGGTGGAGCCCACGTTCAACCTCATCCAGCTTGACGCCGCCAACCTCGCAGCCGTTATGGGCGGCAGCGTGACGGATGGCAAGTGGAGTGCCCCCACCGGTCTTGTCCAGATCAGCGGCAAGGTGAAGATCACCACCGCCTCCGGTCATACCATCGAGATTCCGAATGCCCTTCTTGCGTCGAACTTCACCGGCAAGCTCGCCCTGAGCGAGGTTACTAAGGTAAAGGTAACGCTGAAGGTACAGCAGCCGTCTGACGGCACGAGTCCACTCCTTATCGACGGCCTTGCCGCCTGATGCCGATGGACGCAAAGATAGAGCGTGCGGCGGCTGACGCGCTGCTTGACGCCGGTGTCAGCCTGCCGCTCACGTTGTTTCGCCTGCCGTGGCGCAAGAAGCCGTTGACGCTCAGGGTTACGCTTCGCCGTCCCTACTTGGGCACCCAGATGCGCATAGCGCGCCGGTTTCTTGGCATGGAGGTCAGTTATGAGACGATGCGCTCGTTGGACAAGCGCGGCCAGCAGGAGTTCGTAGCCAAGCACGGCAAGACCCTCTCTCGCATCGTATCCGACACGATATGGCGCGGACGCATGGGTTCGCTTCTGATGGGCGGCATCACGTCGTGGTTTCTCCGTCGGTTTGTTGACGAGCGTTACCTGCTGTTGGCCGTTACGGAGTACGCGTTGCTGAGCGACATATCGTCTTTCGCGATTATTATCAGGCAGGTGGAGCGGATGAATCCGATGACGCCTCGTCTGAGCCATTGAAGGAAGGGGAGTTAAAGTTTGAAGGCTCACATAGCCCCTTCGGTTTTGTCTGGCAGATAGCCAGCGAGACGGGTTGGAGCGTTGACTACATACTGTGGAAGGTGCCAGTCCAGGCTCTTCTGATGATGACCGCCGACGCGCCGCATTACCGCCGCCATCGCTCCCGTCAGGTTGACGGTGAGGATGACGAGACCCGTCAGTTGGGCTTTTTCCAAAGCCTCATGAAATGAGAACAATCCTAAACACTACATACCGTTGAGACCCGTAGAGATAGAGTTGCTGTTGAGAGGCAATGCCGCCCAGGGCATGAGCACTGTCGCCTCTGAGGCTGAGCGTCTGAATGTCGTATTGAAGAAGCTCGGCATCTCGATTGGCGGTCTGTTCACTCTTGACAAGCTGAAGGACTTTGTTGGTCAGGTGATAAGCGTGCGAAGCGAGTTCCAGAGTTTGCAGACCTCGTTTCGCACGCTTGTCGGCGATGTGGGCAAGGCCGACGAGCTGTTTGCCCAGATCAAGGAGTTTGCCGTCAGCACGCCGATGATGATGGGCGACCTTGCCAAGGGAGCCCAGACGATGCTCGGTTTCAACATCCCTTTGGAGCAGATTATGGATAACCTTCGCGCCATCGGCGACATCTCGATGGGCGACCGCGACCGCTTCAACTCGCTGACGCTGTCGTTCTCTCAGATGAGCGCGACGGGCAAGCTGATGGGTCAGGACCTGCTCCAGATGATCAATGCCGGCTTCAACCCGTTGGCCCAGATGAGCGAGAAGACAGGCAAGAGCATCTCTCAGTTGAAGGATGAGATGAGTGCCGGCGCTATCAGTGCCGACATGGTGCGCCAGGCTTTCATCGACGCTACGAGCGCCGGCGGCAAGTTCGACGGCATGTTGGAAGCCCAGTCGAAGACGCTGAAGGGTCAGATAAGCAACCTGGAGGGTGCTATAGAAGACCTGAAGAACTCGGTTGGCGAGAGCAGCGAGGGTGTCATTGCCGGTGCGATAGGCGCCGCCTCCGATTTGGTGAAGAACTACGAGCGTGTCGGCGAGGTGCTGGCAGAACTTGCCATAGTGTACGGCACCTACAAGGCCGCCGTGATTGGAGTTTACACCGTTGAGAAGATGCAGGCCGTGGCTCGCCTTGCCCACATCAAGCATACGACGATGATGGCGCTCGTTACCGATGTCCTGAAGGCTAAGACTGCCGCTCTCAACAAGACGATGCTCGCCAACCCCTACGTTGCCGCCCTTACCGCGGTGGCACTGTTGGCTGTCGGCATCTATGAGCTTGCCACCGCCGAGTCGGAGGCCGAGAAGCAACAGTCGGCTCTCAACGATGCCGTTGCTGCGTGCGAGGCCGAGATAGCGACGGAAAAGGCAAACATCGACCAGCTCTTCGGTGCACTCCGAGGAGCCACGAAGGGGACTAAGGAGTATGAGGACGCCAAGTCGGCCATCATCTCCCAGTACGGTCAGTATCTCTCTGGCTTGAGTCAGGAGATCTCGTCGCTGGAGAATGTTGCAGCCGCCTACGAAGCCGTGCGGAAGGCCGCCGAGGGTGCCGCTCGCGCTCGTGCTATGGAGGCCTACACGAAGAGCGCGCAGGAGGAGTACGGCAACAAATACCAGGAGGATGCCAAGATTATCCGCGACAAGCTGATTGACAAGTATGGCAACGGTAAGGGCAGCGAGCTGTTTGCCCAGTTGCGCCCCGTCATTGACGGTGTCAAGGAGATAGACGACCTTCCGAAGGAGGTGCGCAAGTCGATTGGGAAATTCAACTACACCAGTTGGGGCAGCGTCAAGAATGAGATCACCGACGGCATCAATAAGATAAAAGCGTCTCGCACGGTGATGGAGGAGACGATAGAGGAGGCACAGGCCATCTTTGGCGAGTTGCCGGAGGAGAAACCGTCTGGCGGCAGTGCCGAGGCTCCTGTTGTCAAGAACAAGAAATATTGGGAGGACAGGAAGAAGGAGCTTGAGACCCAGCTTGAGTCGATGGACGCCGCCAACCTGAAGTCGAAGGAGGCGTTGCGTCTGAAGAAGGAGATAAGCGAGACGCAGAAGAAGATAGACACCTTCAGTGTATCGAAGGATGCCTCTGGCAACAAAGCCGCGGCGACCGCCGCCAACAGAGAGGCGACCGCCGCCAACCAGCGTGCCGAAGCCGCCGAGCGCGCCCGTCAAGCCTTGACGAGCATTGAGCAGAGCAATCAGGAAGAGCAAACCGCTCTGATGGAGGATGGTGCGGAAAAGCGCATGAAGATCATCGAGGACGAATACAACAAGCGCAAGGAAGAAATCGAGAAACAAGCTCGCGAATTAGGCAAGCAGAACAAGAAGGCAGGCACCACCGACGGTAGCCTTACCGCAGAGCAGCAAAAAGCCATCGACGAAGCCAACGCCCTGAATGAGCGTAAACGCCAAAAGTCTCTTGCCGAGGAGCTACGCGACCAAGCGGAAGCCAAGCGCGAGTATCTCAAGGAGTGGGGCTCGTATGAGCAGCAGCGCTTGGCCATCACCGAGGAATATGCCGAGAAGATACGCAAGGCCCAGGCCGCCGGTGAAGGCTGGAAGGTTCCAGGTCTTCTCAAGCAGCGTGACGCGGCCTTGTCGCAGATGGAGCAGCAGCGTGTTACGATGAGCATCGACTGGGACGCTCTGTACAGCGGCATCGACCACCTGAGCACCGAGATGCTGAAGCCTATGCTTGACCAGTTGGAGGCATACGTTCGTGGCGACGAATATAGGAATGCTGGAGCAGAGAACCAGCAAAAGATAACGGAGCTGCTGAACCAGCTTCGCACCTACGTCCAGAGCGACCACACTGCCACATGGAAGGATTTGGCTGCGGCCACTCAGGAGTTTACGTCGGCGGTGGCAGCCTACAACGACCTCGCTGCTAAGGAGCGTGAGGCCTATATCAAGCTCACTTCCGCCAAGACGAAGCTCGGCAAGGGCGAGATTACGAAAGAGGAATATGAGGAGATTGCGTCGGCAGCCGAGGGTCTGAGTGCAGAAACTCTTGCCGCACGAGACGAGATGCAGACCCTTGGCGAGACCCTCAATGCCACGTCGGAGAAGGTGAAGAACTACATCTCGCCCCTCACCAACGCCCTGCAAAACGCTGGCACATGGAAGAAGGCGGATGGTTTTTCAGACATACAGAGCAGCATCGGTGCCATTGATGAGCTGAAGGGTGCCCTTGACACTTCTCTGGCAAACATGGGTGATGGCATGGCCAAGACTATTGGCGGCGGTCTGTCGTCGGTCATCGGTAGCGGTCTGTCGTCCATCGGTGGCGGCATCTCCTCGTTCTTGTCGCAGGGTCTGGGCAGTGTCATCGGTGCCGTGGCCCAGATTCCGAGCCTGATACTGAACATCGTGGATGCCGTGAAGAATTTTGTTACAGGCATTCTGGACAGCTTTTCCGAACTGCTGTCATTCAGTTGGCTCGACGACCTTGTAAACAGCATACTGGAAGCCATCGGCAACCTCATAGACACCATCTTCCATATACCAGAGAACCTCGTTAATGCCCTCGGCAGCATTATCGTCGGCGTGAAAGACCTTGTCGGCAGTATTCTGAACACGGTGACGTTTGGCGGCTTTGGCTCGCTGATAGACACGAGCAACGCCAAGGAGGTGGCCGAGACGACGGAGAAGCTGACGGACAGCAACGAGCGTCTGACGTCGAGTGTGGACAAGCTGAAGGAAGAGCTTAGCAACACCAGCGGTTGGGCTGCCATTGACACTGCCAAGCAAGCCCGTGATGACCAACAGACCATCAATGACCAGACGATGGCTATCCTGAAGGCACAGATGGGTTATCACGACGCCCACCACAGCAACGAATATTACTGGGGCTTGTCTGAAAGCGACTATGCCGCCATGAACAAGACGCTTGCCAACTACGCGGCCAAGTATGGCAAGGAGGCAAAGAGTGCCAACAGCCTTGCTGACATCTACAAGCTGTCTCCAGAGGAGATGGATTACATCCGCACCTACAACGTGGACCTGTGGAAGAAGATGCTCGACCAAGGCAAGTACGACAAGAGCGAATACTGGGAGAACTACGCCGACCTTGCAGGCAAGATGGAGGAGATATCGGAGAGCCTGAAGGAATCCTTGACTCAGACATCGTTTGACAGCATGCGCAGCAGCTTCATCGACGACCTGATGGACATGGACAAGAGTGCCCAGGACTTTGCGGACAATTTCCAGGAATACCTGATGCGCAGCATCCTGAACGCCAAGGTGAGCGACCTGCTGAGCAATGACCTTCAGGAGTTCTACGACAAGTGGGCTGAATATGCCGAGAGCGACAACGAGCTGACTCAGGCCGAAGAAGAAGATCTTCGCTCGATGTGGGACGCCCTGACCGAGAAAGGTCTTGCCATCAGAGACCAAGTGGCACAATTCACTGGCTACAGCGGTGAGGATAGCGGCACGAGCCAGTCGGGCAAGAGCGGCGGTTTCACTGCCTTGAGCCAGGACCAGGGCACCAAGCTGGAGGGTATGTTCACGAGCGACATCATGCACCTGTCGAGCATCGACGGCAAGCTGACCGACCTTAGTGAGCAGATGAACCGCTCGGAGACCCATTTGGCCCGCATAGCGTCGAACAGCGAGTACCTGCACCACTTGGAGGACATAGCGAGTGCCGTTGCCGCTATGAAGCGTGACGGCGTGAAGATGAAATAGGAGATAAGATATATGAGCGACATACTGTCAGGACAACTATTGATAAACGGCGTGGACGTGTGGGAGGAGTACGGCGTGTTCCTCACCGAGAAGCAGCGCGGCGGGTGTGATAACCTCTCTGCCCTGCTTCAGCCCTGCGCCGGCAGGAGCCACGTTGGTGTTGAGCTGAGCGACGTTACGGGCAAGAGTTACTCGTCGTCGCTGGACGTGTCGAGCCAGGAGCGCGACTTCACGCTTCACTTCGCGCAGTATGCCCCTACGCGCTCGGAGTGGCTGTCTCGCTACCGCTCGTTCATCACCTTCCTGAAGGAGGGTGCCGACGGCAGCGGCTGGCTTGAGCTTAGCCTTCCGACGCTTGGCATGACCCTGAAGGTGTTTTACGTTGAGGGCGGCACGTTTGAGCCATTGACCAGCCTCTGGTCGGAGGGCGTACAGGCGAGCCGCTACAAGATAAAGTTCAAGGAACCCCAACCCCAGATTTGAGATGGACATCAGTTTGTATGACCAGTCGGGCACGCTCCGTTTCAGCGTCCGCCCCGACGACGGCAGCAGCCAGCAGAAGGAGATACAGGGCGACAATATCCTGTCGCTCAGTTTCTCGCTGTATGAGCATGTGAGCCTTGACGTGAACGACTACGTGGACTACGAGGGCGAGCGTTACTGGCTGATGGACGCCTTCCAGCCCGTGATGAAGGGTCGGCATGAGTGGCGCTACGAGTTGAAGCTGTATGGCGTGGAGAGCCTCTTGAAGCGTTTTCTGGTGCTGAACACCACCGACGGCGACAGTGAGCCCGTGTTCACGCTTACCGCTCCCGCTTCGGAGCATCTGCGCCTGATAGTGTCCTGCATCAATGCCGGCATGGGCACGAGCGACTTCAAGGTGGGTGCCGTGTCGGGCAGCGAGAACATCGTGATGGACTATGAGGGCACCTACTGCGACGAGGCGTTGCGCGAGCTTGCCGACAAGTGCGGCGTGGAGTGGTGGATAGAGGGTCAGACGGTTAACCTCAGCCGGTGTGAGCACGGTGAGCAGATGGAGCTGGGCTACGGCAGCGGCTTGGCGAGCCTTGAGCGCGACACCGCCGACACCGACAAGTTCTACAGCCGCCTTTACCCGATAGGCAGCACCCGCAACATAGACGCGGAGAAGTACGGCTACCCCCGCCTGATGCTTCCTGGCGGCAAGAAGTATGTTGACGTGAGCGTTGACCAGTACGGCGTGATAGACCACTACGAGGCCGACGCCTTCGCCGGCATCTACCCCCGCAGGGTAGGCACGTTGAGCTCCGTGCGGTCGGAGGAGGTGAAGGATGACGACGGCAATCCCTACAAGATATACTACGTGAAGGACGGCGACCTGCCGTTCAACCCCGACGACTACATGCTGTCGGGCAAGGTGCTCCGCATCTCGTTCCAGGAGGGCAGCGAGCTTGCCGGTCTTGGCGACGAGGAGGACGGCACCTACTACTTCGAATGCAATTATAACGCCGTTACGGGCGAGTTCGAGCTGATTACGCTGTGGCCCTACGACGACGACACCCAGTTGCCGAACGACACGCTGTGCCCGAAGGTTGGCGACCAGTACATCCTTTGGAACATGGCCATGCCCGACGAGTATTACACGCTTGCGGAGGAGGAGCTTGCCGCCGCCGTTGACGAGTACAACGCCGAGCACGCCCTTGACATCAGCGTGTATAAGGGTCAGACCGACCACGTGTGGGTGGAGGACAACGGCGCGGAGCTGTATGTGGGCAGGCTTGTGCGTCTCGTCAGCGCGGAGTATTTCCCCGACGATGGATATCGCGACAGCCGCATCACTAAGCTGACGCGCAGGGTTAACCTGCCCGGTCTTGTTGACCTTGAGATCAGCGATGCCCTCTCGACGGGCAGCCTGTCGAAGCTGACGGCCAGCGTCTCGGAGGCGCGTAGCTACGCCAGGAGCCTGTTCGGCTCGGCCACACTCCCCGACATCATCCGCACTGGCGAGAAGACGAAGCCGACGGACACCAACCTCTATTCCGCCCGACGGACGCATCAGGAGTTTCTGAGCAAGAAGGATGCCGACACCGCCCAGGGCGTGATCACGTTTCTGAAGGGTCTCCGTCTTGTTGACGGCACCTGGTACATAGACGAGGAAGCCGCCGCCTACCTTCACTCGCTGAAGCTGGACGAGGGCATTGAGGCAGGCGGCTCTGTTACTGTTGGCGGCGGTCTGTCGGTATCTGGCGACACGGTAGTTAAGGCACTGACGGCTCGCAGCATCACCACCGACACGCTCAGGGTGCTGAAGGACATGCACGTGTTCCAGCTCATCGTCGATGAGATAAAGGGCGAGTCGGGGATGTCGATCAGCAGTGCCGCCCGTATGGTCGTTGACGCTGTGGAGGAGATAGACGGCGGCTGGCGCTGCTGGCAGTTGTCGGAGGGCGACCGCGGCAAGATAACGAACAAATGGATAGCCGGCGACCAAGCCATCTGCTGGGCGAGCAACCTGCAGACTGGCAGCAGCGTTGACGTAGGCACTCAATACTACTGGCGGCTGGTGTTTGCCACCGGCAGCGGCACGTTCACCGACTCTGACGGCGCGGAGCATGCCGGCATCTACATAGACCTGTCGGCCAAGGAGTATGACCGCAGTGCCTCTAACAGCGCGCCTCTGGTGGGCGACGAGATAGCCCAGTTGGGCTACCGCTGGCCTACGGACACCACCGCGAAGGCGTTGCGCACCGCCGCCCGCATCTCGTACACGAACTTCACTCTGGAGAGCAGCATGGAGGAGAAGTGTCCCTACGTGGCCTTCTACAAGGGCATCAGGGACTTCTCTCTGACGGACTGCCGCCAGTCGTGGTTCGGCTGGAACGACCTTGAGCTGAAGGGCAACGTCGCCCTCAATCCCGACAGCGGCCTTAGCGACTACATCAACAGCCTTATCGAGGAGGCGACGGAGAGCGCGGACAGCTATTCCGCCGACCTGACCACCTACGCCGACGTTGTTACCATCGACGACGACGGCAACTGCATAGAGGGCTTGTGGGCCGAGGTTGACGGATGGAAGCAATACCGGATACACTCCGCGCTGAGCGTCCGCAAGGGCGGCATCATACTGACGGAGGCACCTGACGGCTCCACCCCCGGCAAGGGCGAGTATGCCGTCGGCAGCCTTGTTAGCAGCTCGTCGGAGTGGGTGTATAGCAACGGCGCCGTGTCGCTGAAGGGCATCGACAACGTTCGCGACGGCGTTGCCTCGACGTCGGAGGACATAGACTACGGCGCTATGAGAGCGATGAACGAGTGCTCGGTTACGCTGGTAGTGAACTGCGAGAACAAGTGTTTCCTGACGAAGCGCATCCCCGTGAAGATTGTTCACAGCAGCGAGCCCTTCGTCGGCGCGGACCTTACCAACGAGCACACGGGCATCTCTTGGAACACCCGTGAGCAGAAATACATAGGCGTGCCAGCCCAGACGACGCTCAGGATGTGGAAGAACTCCACGCCGTTGGCGTTGACTGGCATCAGTTGCTCGGCAGTGGGCAGCGACGGCAGCACCGCCGTTGACGCCACCGCCGTGGGCGACGTGGATAGCGGTCTGGTGAGCCTCACCTACGTCAGTCCCGCCATCACGGGAGAGTTTTTCATCAAGATAAACGCCAGCGTGACGTATGCCGGCGTGAGCTACGAGCGGACGCAGCTGTGGAGCATCACGAAGAGCGTTGACACTGCCGTTTACGAGCTGATGCCGTCGTGCGACCAGATACTGATCAACGGCAACGGCAAGGTGGTGGTCGGCACGTCGTCGGGCGGCGGCAGCAAGGATGTGTCGTGCGGTGTGTTGCAGACCTCGTATGACGAGTCGAGCGGCGGCAGCACGACGCAGGAGATAGCCTTCGGCGATCTGTCGAAGTATGGTCTGACGATGAAGTACGGCCTTGACGACAGCGAGGAGCTGACGGTGTGGGACGGCAATCCCGTGAGCGTGTCGTCGAAGCACAGCCGCCTGACGTTCTATCTCTATGACGCCTCCGGCGTGCTGATAGACCGCGAGAGCGTTCCCGTGATATGCTACGGCGTTGACGGCAAGGACGTGGAGTTCATCTTCGTGGTGTCGTCGTCGAGCGAGCTTGTCTATGACGACACCCTCGTTGACCCCTCGACGCTGGATGCCGTGCAGGAGACGGACTATGTGCCCACGGGATGGTATGACAACGAACAGCGCGTTACGGAGGTCAAGCCGTTTGGCTTCATGTCGAAGCGGACGAGCAACGGCGGCGTGTGGGGCAAGTTCTCCGCTCCCGTCTGCGTGAGCCACTACGGCAGCGACGGCAGCAGCCCCTACCTGGTTGACCTGACTAACGAGAACACGATGGTGCTTGCCGACGCTTCTGGCAATGTTACGTCGGGCTATGAGACGACGGAGCTGATAGTATGGAAGGGCGGCACAGACATCACCGACACGTGCAGCGTGGAGATAGCGGCGACGGGCATCAGCGCGAGCTACGACGCCGACAGCCACAAGATAAGCGTCTCGGACATGTCGGCAAGTGCGGATAGCGCGTCGGTGGTTGCGACGGTGACGTATGAGGGTGCGGTGATAGGCACTACGACATATTATGTGGTGAAGTCGAGGAGCAGCGTGGCCTACAGGCTGAAGACCAGCCTCTCGGTGCTGCACGCCACTGCCGACGGCACTCTGGCCTCGAACAGCAAGACGATAGCCGTATGGGTGGAGAAGGTGGAGCGCACGGGGCACACGGAGCTGACGACCATCGGCGCCATCATCGGCGAGAAGATAGACCTGAAGATAGGCGGCAACAACGTGAAGTCGTCGGAGGACATCAGCAACATCAGCGTGGCACCCCTGCTCGACAACGGCGCGCTGATAGTGGAGATTTACGACAGCGCGGGCATACTGATAGACAAGGAGACGGTGATGGTGGCCTACGACGGCGAGGAGGGCCGCGGGGTGAAGAGCGTTGACACCTACTACATAGTGGCGCAGAGCAAGCCCGCCTGGAGCAAGGATTGCGAGAAGGACTGGAGCACCGACGCGGAATCCCTCGTGATGAAGCAGGGCTACAACGTGTGGCGTGCGGAGAAGATGACATACACCGACGGCACCGAGGACTATCCCGCGTCGAGCGTCTCGATGGTCGGCGAGTGCGACCTGCTTGCCACCATCGTGGAGAAGTACGGCTGCTCTACGTCGGAGAGTTCGGAGCCCGGCACATGGTATGATGCCGACGCATGGGCAGAGCAGAGCAAGCCTGAGGGCTACTGGCTGTGGTCGTGCGACGAAGTGACGTACCAGAAGGGCGCGACGCTGACGCTGAACAAGCACTGCATAGGCTACGTGGGCAAGGACGGCACGAGCGTGGAGATAGACAGCACGGAGGTGATGTATGCCGTCGGCACGGAGAGTGCGGCGACCGGCGAGTGGAAGAGCAGCGTTCCGGACGTGCCGCAGGGCAGCTGGCTCTGGACGCGCACCACTGTGAATTACACCGACGGGAAGAGCACCACGACATACAGCAAGACATACATAGCGAAGGACGGCGAGGGCGAGGACGGCCTGACCGTGGTGGCCACGCCGTCGGCACTGGTGTTTGAGAGCAGCTCGGACGACGGCAGCATCAGCGAGAAGAAGACCGTCACGGTGAAGCTGCTGCGCGGTTCGGAGAAGGTGAAGATAGCATCGGCTTCGGTCGTCACCTGCACCAACATCGCCGCCACGGGCGTCAGCGCGTCAGCATCGGAGACGACTGGCATAGCCACGGTTACGCTCAAGGGCGGCAGCATCAGCTACTCGAAGACGCAGATTACGAACAGCGACGGCAGCACGTCGGACATATACCTTCCGTCGCCGTCGGGCTCGGTGGTGGTGTCGGTGGCCACCGCTGACGGCATGGAGATGTCGGTTACCATCAGTTTCTCGACCTCGGTTACGGTGGTTCAGACGGCCATCCTGAAGGAGCAGAACAAGATCTCGCTGAGCGTGTGGAAGTCGAAGCGCTACACGAACCTGATACCCCGCTCGCTGATTGGCGGCTCGCCATACGAGCTGGAGCGCAAGGTGAGGGTGAGGTCGGGCGGCAGTTACCTGTTCCGCATCTGCATGGCGTCGAAGGGCAGTTCGCTGTCGGTAAGCATCGGCTCGACGACGCTCAGCCTAAGCTGGGCATCGGGCACCGACGATGACGGCAACACCGTATGGTATGGCACCGCTGAGTACTCATACGGCAGCGGCAGCACGACGGTGGAGGAGACGCAGACGCTCTCGATAGACAACGGCGCGGAATACACCATCTACTGGATGCAGCTGGAGGCTGGCGCTCTGTCGCCGTGGGGCTGGTCGTCGGAGGACTATCTGGAAAGTGGGTTCACCAACTATATCAGCGCCCCTCTTGCCAAAGACGCCACGCCATACGCGGCGTATGTGATAATGGACGTGAAGCCATCGAAATCAGTTTCATACATAGACCTATATCTCACCGCGGCCCGGAACAGCTCCGGATTGCCCGCCTACCTGTACATCGAGGGCCGCGGCGTCATCACGAGCGGCACCTATAACAGTTCGTCGAAATATTACCGTTTCAGCGTGTCGCTCTCCAGCGGCAGCAGCTACAGGCTGATATTCATGAACAATCCGCTGGACACGGTGAAGAGCGTCAAGGTGGGCAGCACGGAGTACACATCGGGCTTCACCACCCTCACGTCGTCAACTCCGACGGTCTCCGACGACACCTTCGGCACCGTGGCACTTGGCGGCTACGGGACAGAAGAGCTGTGGCCAGCCCGTTTTGCCCTTCTCTCGACTTATGGCGGGCTGGTAGGGCAGGAGGTTACGTTCTTCGTGATAGCGAAGCAGCTGACCAACGAGAGCGACGACAACTTCTCGGTGAGCGGTAGCACAAGCGAGCGCACGCTGAAAAGCGATGAGTGCCAGAGCCTGGAGCTTGACGATGAGTGGCGTCTGTATTATGTTGACCATACCGTGGGCAGCGGTGGCATCACAAGTGCCGCCGACTGGTTCGGCATTATGAGGGCCAAGGGCATGTGGATGTTTGCCATGGCCGGCATTGTGAAGGGCGGTTTGCCTTGCACTGACCTGATACTGGGTGTGCGGAAGGAGCTTGCCACGGGCATCAACATACAGCTTGGTCTGATAACGCTGACGGCAGACAACATAGTGTTCAGGACGAACACGGGCGAGCAGACCGCCTCGGTTGACGCCAAATTCTTTAGGATAAAGAACCTGCTTGTGGAGGGTTCGCTGACGATGCGGAGCACGGACAGCACGGACAGCGTGATCGTGGTGGCCCCAGCGACGAGCAGTGCCGTAACCGTCTGCACGGAGACGATAGTAAGCGGCGAGTCCTACGGCGTTCCCGCCTTGGTGGTGCTTCCGATGCTGGAAGACTGTATTATGGGCAAGCTGTCGTGCGGCACATACGCCACGAGCGGCACTAAGGTGTCTATACGTGTCAGGCCCAACTCGCTGTGCGACATGTGGCCTCTCCTGACCAATACGGGGCATTCGTCGATGACGCAGACCCTCAATGAGTGCTCGGCCCTGGTATGCGCCGATGCCCGAATGCTGATGAAGACGCCTCCCAACAGTCTGGGGCGCACAGGCATCTATCCATACGCCAGTGGGTCGCAACGCTATTTGCAGGGTCGCATCTTCTGGAGGGGATGTGCGGTGAGGTATGTGATGCTGTTGCCAGGCCAGACGCTCAACCTGATCTCCCGTGTGGAGAAATGGATTCCTCCCACCGATGTGGACAACCCCGTGGAGTTCCTCTGTTGGGACGTGGAGAACGCCGCTGAGTTTGAGAATGTGGCCAAGAGCGTGGTGTTCAACACGAGCGAGGATCCCGACGATTTCGGTACGGGCGACATTGTGGACGCTGATGACGACGACACGGTGGTTCCGTTCTCCCCAACGTCGAGTTTTACGTCGATTACCGGTTCCGACAGCTACTATGAGCCATTGCTTGCCCCGAAGCAGCTTGGAGAGAAATTTTCCGGCTACTCCAGCAGAGGTCAGACCTTCTCGCCATTGATATTATGGGACAGCAACGGCACCCCAAGAATATTCATTCACCGAGACACATAAATAACGCTATATGGAATCAATATCTGTAACAATAGGAGGCACTGAGACCACGATGGGGATTGAGAGCGGCGCGCTGCGCACCCTGCTCGTGGCACTGTTCGGCCAGTTGAACGAAGGCGGCGCGCTGGAGGACACGGACAAGATAGTGCTGAGGAGCCAGGGCGACTCTTCGGCTCTGACCATGGACTTGGCTACGCACGCCACATACATGCTGAAGAAGCTCGGCATCAGCGTTACCGACGGAGTGCTGAGCTATACCGACCTGTCAACGGGCAAGACGGTGACGGAAGACCTGAACGGCAAGACACCCGACTTCAAGTGCGACTCCACCGCGATGTATTACTCAGTGGACGGCGGCACGACGTGGAAGCAGCTGTGCCTGCTGTCGGAGATATCCGTTGACCTCTCGGACTTGGAGCAGTCGTACAAGGATATGACGGACAAGCTGCAGGCCAAGGTGGACGCTATGGAGAACTGCACCTTTGAAGACGGAGACCTTTGTTTGGACTGGTAAATAAAAAGAATATGGTAAAGGTGACTATTGCGGCCAAGCGCCGCTGGAAGAACGACATTACGCTGAACTGGCTGCTTACGAAGGCTGACGGCTCGGCATACGACCTCGACGGGCACGAACTCCGGCTCTGGATGGTCAACAGGATGAGTACGGTGGAGATAGACGACTTCAGCGTGAGCGGCAACCTGATAACGTGGGTGTTCGGTGCGACGCTCCAGAAACCCGGCGACTGGTATGCCGTGCTGGAGGACGACACCGGCGGCGAGCGTCGCACGATAGACGTGGTGAACGCCATCACCCTGGTGGAACACACCTATCAGGAGGAGGACGGCAAGGGCTCGGAAGTGGGCACCGACACGGTGAGCCTGCAGAGCGAGATTGCGGAGGCACTGCGCGGATACTCGGCATACGAGATAGCCGTGCGGCAAGGATACGAGGGTACGGAGGAGGAGTGGGTGAAGAGCCTGTCGCAGGCAAGCGAGGACGCAGCCGCCCAAGCCCTCAGCGCGGCATCGGAGGCCAACAGCGCGGCGCAGGCAGCCACGGCAGCAAGGGATCGAGCCACGAAACTGCTGGACGCCATTGAGGCCGCGGAGTTCAAGGACGGAGACTTAATAATTGAAACAGAATGAGATATGAAGAAATTTAGACTTGCGCTCGTGCCATGCGAAACGTGGTCGAGCGAGAATACCTACAACCGGCTCGACGTGGTGAGCGACGGAGCCAACAACATCTATGTGTCGCGAGTAGCCGACAACACGGCAGCCCTGACGGACACTGCCAGCTGGTGGCAGATGCTGGATGCCACGCTGCTCGCCAAGGCTTCTACTGACGCAGCCGCAGCGTGCAAGGAACAGACGACGCTCTGCGAGACAGCCACCGCCAACGCGGAGACGGCTACCGAGGCGAGCAAGACGCAGACAGAGGCCTGCAAGGAGGCTACCGAGGCGGCGGAGGCGGCGACGCAGCTCTCTTATACAGTGATTTCAACGACAGACGACATCGAAACTGATTAAAGTGATTTATTATGGCAAGTAAAGTAATTTTACAAAATGGGGGGGTACGCAGCTGCTCCCTGTAACTAAGGCGGAATATTGCGTGACAAAATCCTCTAACGACATAGACAGCATCTTGGTGCCTGCGAGATACTATCTCCAGAAGAACCTGTACGACACGCTCACTACCATTCCCGACGAGCTGAAGGACGTGGACGTGTTCGACTGGGACTTGCCTGCGGCAACGTCGCTGGAAAACGCGTTTTTGAAGAACACGAGGGTGAAGAAGGTTGTCATTACGGGCGACAGCTTGACTAATTTTGCCAGATGCTTCCAAGAGTGCACGGCTGACTATGTTGACATATCGGGCTGCCCCAATGCCACCAATCTAACCAAGGTGGCGTCGGGTGAGTACGCAGGGACTCGGAAAGGCCCGCTTGAGCTGATATTGCCAGAGGCGACGAACGCCGACACGAGGGGAATGATGTACTACAACACATGGACAAAGAGCGTCAGCATAGGCGACGGCACGGGAACGATACAGGTCTCCAACGGCCTCGGTATGTTCTCCAATGCCACGGCACTGACGGAGGTGAACGGCATTGTGGACATCTCCAGCTGGAAGTACACTACCACGACGTTCGACCACATCGCCAAGAACTGTTCCAAGTTGACGAAGCTGTACCTGAAGGGCTACGGCATCTCAGGCTGTGCGGCGTTGTCGCTTGCGCAGTCCCCATTAGACCACGACAGCCTCGTGTACCTGTTCGAGAACCTGTATGACAGGGCGGCAGCGGAACTCGACGCCCTCGCCATCACCCTCTCGGCAACGAGCTACGGCTACCTTACGGAGGACGAGATTGCGGTGGCGACGGAGAAAGGCTACACCGTCGGCAAGTAGGAGGATTTTGGTCATGCTGTTTCCGTCGGAGATAACGCATATTATTAACGACAAAAACAGCAATAAAAATGGCAAAGAAAGTGATTTTGAAAGACGGGGACGGCAATCAGTTGCATCCCGAAACAAAGACGGAGAGCGTCATCAGTCCGAGCGGATGGCTGACGGAGGATATGATAAAGACGGCGCACGGCGTGGCGCAGTCGGCGGTGTTCGACACCTGCACGTCGCTGCCTGCGTGGGCTTTGACGCTGGAGGAGTTCGACTTCGACCTGCCGGAGGCGACGTCGATGCTTGATTCCTTTAACAGCGACACCAAATTGAAGAAAGTTAGCATTACGGCTGAGAATTGCACAACGATGCAAGGTGCGTTCTATAATTGCTCCAATCTAAAGGAGTGTGTGATTGATGCACCCAACGTCACTACATTCAGAGATGCGTTCCGAGGATGCGTATCGATGCAGACCTTGGACTTGACGGCTTGCACCAGGGCTACGATGTTTAAAGATGCTTTCAGGGCAGCAGACAATGTCCGTGGCTCTGGTTGCGCCGGCACGATAAAACTTCCAAACTGCAAGGCTTCGCTTAACTGTGCGTTTTATTATAATAGTAAAGTAACAGCCGTGGAGTTCGACACGATATATGCGACGGATATAGGTTCTTTTTTCTTGTCATGCTCGTCGATAAAAAGTATTTCGGGAATCTTGGATTTGACAAGTTGCTCGAATGTGAAAAAAAAATCACTGTTTATAATTCGATTTTGACGGAGCTTAGGCTAAAGAATTACGGTGCACACACGAGTGTCGGCAATCTTGAGTTGCAATACCTTAAAGTTCTCGACTACGACTCCGCCAAGTACCTGCTCGACAACCTCTACGACCGCGCCACGGCAGGGTATTCTACTTTGACAATCACTTTCTCTGCCGCGACCTATGCCACACTCTCGGATGACGAGATAACGGCAGCCGCGGAACTGGGATATACTATTGCAAGTGCATAAACAAAAAACATTTAAAGACGATGAAAAAGGAAATGATTACTACAGCCAAAGGCAAGACCCTTTGGCGAATCACGCCCGACGACGGAATGCGTCTAACGGACAAGGACGAAAGCAACTTCTGGACGGTGCAGAACTTCACTAAAGAGGAACTTTGCGACAACTATCACGAAGTGAGCGAGGCGTACGCAGAGGAAGAACTTGGCAGGAGGGAGTTGGAGGCAGAACCTGAAGAAGCGGCTGAAGATGAAATGTATTGGAAAAGGATTATAACGGAATTTGAAGATGAATAAATATCATCAAATCTTAGACAGGGTGCTTACATCCGGAAAGACGCAGCACAACAAGAAGGGCGACATTATCTATCTGCTCAACGAACAGCTGTCGCTCACGCCAGCCGATTTGCTGGACATTTTCGAGAGCCGTGGCATCGCCAGGAAGAAATTGAAGAGCGAACTGCAATTATTCATGCAGGGCGAAAGACAAACCGAGAAGTATCGTGATGCCGGCATAAACTGGTGGGATTATTGCGGCCCTATTCTCGTTAACAGTTATCCCACATATTTTGAGAAACTGCCGAAACTCATTGACAAAATCAATAGAGAGAAGCGTAACAGCAAGAATTATGTATTGTTTCTCGGTGAGACAGGTGCGGAAAGCAATCAAGCACCGTGCCTTAGTCTTGTGCAGTTTCAGATTGACGAAGGAGAGTTGGTGCTTTCAGCATATCAGCGTAGCAGTGATGCGAATCTCGGACTCCCTGCCGACATATATCATTTGTATCTTATGTCTCGGCAGGTTGATTTGCCATTGAAGTCAATAACGCTAAATCTCGGAAACGTCCACATCTACAAGAACAACATAGAAAAGACTCGTCTGTTGCTCAGTGGTGAAGAGGACATAAAGTTCGATTTGAATGTTTGATTTCTGACATCGGTTTAAAAAAGAGGGCGTGCCTATTTTGACACACCCTCTTTTTATCAGAGACAACCATTTCGTTTTGTTAATTTGCCCGAATTTTAACCGTTTCGTTTTGTGGTGGACGAAAATTTCGTTTTGAGGATTATAACTTTAATTGCAGATTGTTCAGCAGAAGTAAGAAACTGCAAAAACGTATGGTCGTTGAGTGTGAAGAAGGGGACTAATTCTGGTTCTCATATCGTAAGAGAAAAGTTCTTGTCGCTATTTGCCAGTGAACCATTCGTTTTCACCGCAGATATGTTACACAGCAATACACATATCATTTCATATACAGTTCGTGACATCATTGCTATCCAAAATCAAGATGTGTTGCTGGAAGGCGAATGGTACGATTGGCAGGAAAAAACGACGCAGACAAAGAGAATAAAGGTTGATTGTCATACTTTTGAGGCAAAGTTTTATAGTCATTTATATCGGTCGCCCAATGTGGTGCTCAATACAGATACTAAAACAAAGGCGCAATGGTCCGCATTTGTTACTGAACTATTAAAGCTAACAAAATAGACAAATTTATTTTGTCATAACTTTTGCCAGTTCCCTGAGAGGTGCAAGTGTCTATAGGACTACCTAATGGATTCGGGGGGCTGGCATTTTTATTCGTATGAGTATTGTGATGTTAACTAGTTTCGCGAAGGTTATTTCAAGAAAGTAAAATTAGCCTCACAGACCACGTTTTACCCGAAGAAGGAGGAAAAGTGTAGCGAAAAAAGCCCTCGGATACATACTTACATCTAACTTATTTGACTGAAAATCAGACAATAATAAAATCAAGAGGTGCTCTGCTACATCGCTACAACTAGAAAAATGAGATGTCGTTATATAAGACTGTTTTTTTGAATTATAATTTGGGTGGCGGATGCAATCATCGGTAGCCGCATGAGCATCGGCTTGCCTTACATAACAGCTTCAGATGTGTTTGTCTGAAGAGTGTCAGCGAAAAGGAAGTTCCGTGAGAATGGGCGAATAAGGATGGAATGTGTCTGCAAGACTTATTTCATCCCGACCATACTCACAGAACTTCTCGATGACTTTCTTCTGACAATGTAAGCCAAGCAAAGATGCCCAGAAGCGAGTTACCGGTGGTGCATCGTTGGGGTGGGCAACGGTTATTCGGGGTCTTCCTCGTCTTTCTTACCTTTTTTATAAGTAAGTTCACCTTCAAAGCTTAGTGTACTCTGTTGTACACCATGCTTCTGAATATACTTGTTGGTGGTAGTGATGTCACGATGGCGTGCTTGGTCGCGTGCAACAACCACGCCCTGTGCATTGGCGAGGTCTCTGATGCCAGAATCCTTCAAGCTGTAGAACTGATAGCAGTCAGGCCAGCCGAGAGCTTTGCGCATCTTAGCCCATCGCTTGTTGAACTGGTCTGCACCGAGACGTTCTTGTCCAGGCAAGAAGTGTTTTCCAAAGAGGTAATAATCGGACGGTTTGGAAAGCACACCGAGGTCAATCATCAACCGAAGGATGGTTTTATTCAGGCCGACTTCGGCATCACGATGGTTCTTGCTAAACTCCTTGGAGACGAAAACCGTCTGATTCATCACGGAAATATCTTTTATCTTCAGATGACTGAGTTCGCCTGGACGGATGAGTGTGTAGTATTGCATCAAGCAGGCGAGATAGAAAGGTTTGTCAACCTCTAACAGATGTCTGGTCATCTTGGCCAGCATCTCAGGTGTCAGATCCTTTCTGTACTTCTCGTGTTCGGGCATAATCTTGATATGCTCAACCGGATTTGAGTTGATGTATTTACGGGCTACCATAAATTCAGCAAAGCCATAGAGCCAGCCACGATAGTTGTTACGTGTTCGTGGACTACTCTCGCGGTCGAGGAATATCCAGTCAAGGAAATCATTGCAGAAGGAAGAATCGAACTGATAGGCATACTCGATGGGAATTACCCGTGATACGATATACTCACGAAGGATATTAACCCTTGAACGATAGCTGGCGCGTGTCTTCGCCCTGTCCATACGTTCAACGTAGTCAAGATACCTCTGCAAGCAATCCTCAAAGAGGACAAAGCCACGAGCATCGTCAGACGTAACCCACGGATTCCATCCTTGCATGAGCTGTTTGGTCAGCACTTCAATTATTTCA
>Ga0181612_150751_pt1 | contig 26757 bp, 21 predicted proteins | sample HoacroProtozoa21_FD_119630 | JGI IMG/M metagenome (GOLD analysis project Ga0181612, IMG submission 119630) | Hoatzin crop microbial communities from Cojedes, Venezuel. Combined Assembly of Gp0051906, Gp0051904, Gp0051908
AGCACCAGATTGTGGTTCTGGTTGTCGTGGGTTCGAGCCCCACATCGCACCCCACAAAAGAGGCGGCCAAATCAAGGTCGCCTCTTGTTTTTTGGAAGTTCCGAAAAAATTCACGGGGTCTCACATCACTGCGAGCGCCCCGCTACTTAACCTAAACTTAAACTATGAAAAACTTCGTTACAAATTTAATGGTTTTTTACTAAAATCAAAGTATCTTTACAAAAAAATTATAATATACCGATGAAAAGAACAATTTTTGGAGTAATTATGCTGGCTCTCGCGCTTACATGCGTGGGCTGCAAAAAGTACGAGAAGGTTTCTGGAGACCCTCTGGACGCTAAAATCTACACTCTTCCTAACGGACTCAAGGTCTATATGACCGTGAACAAGGAGCAGCCCAGAATCCAAACCTACATTGCGGTTAGGGTAGGTGGTAAGAACGACCCCGCTCAGACCACAGGTCTTGCCCATTATCTTGAGCATATCATGTTCAAGGGAACCGAAAGCTTTGGTACTCAGGACTATGCGGCCGAGAAGCCTCTGCTCGACGAGATAGAAGCCCTCTACGAAGAGTATCGCACCATCACCGACCCTGAGCTTCGCAAGGCTCATTACAAAAAGATTGACTCGGTGAGCTACCTGGCTTCGCAGATTGCCATTCCCAACGAGTACGATAAGATGATGAGCTTGATTGGTGCCCGCGGAACCAACGCTTGGACCAGCGAGGATGAGACCGTTTACACCGAGGATATCCCCTCCAACCAGATAGAGAACTGGGCAAAAATCCAGGCAGACCGCTTCAAGCACAATGTAATCAGGGGCTTCCACACCGAGCTTGAGGCCGTTTACGAGGAGTACAATCGTTCGCTACCCCAGGATAGCCGCAAGATGTGGGAGGCCCTCTATGCAGGGCTCTACCCCAATCATCCATACGGTCAGCAGACTGTAATCGGCACCCAGGAACATCTTAAGAATCCTTCGATTACAAATATCAAGAAGACCTTTAATACCTACTATCGCCCCAACAATGTGGCCATTTGCATGTCGGGAGATTTCAACCCCAACGAGGCCATTAAGATTATAAAGAAGTACTTTGGAGATTGGGAAGCCAACCCCGATATCCCCAAGCTTCAGTTTAAGGAAGAGGCTCCCATTACCAGCCCTGTGGTTAAGGAAGTGCTTGGCCAGGAGGCCGAAATGGTTTCTATGGGATGGAGACTTCCCGCAGCCAAAGACCTTAAAACCAATGCGGTAGCTGATATCGCAAGTTACATCCTCTCCAACGGCACCGCAGGCCTTATTGACCTTGATATCAACCAGCAGCAAAAGGCGATGGTAATGCAGGCTGGTTCCACAACAATGGCTGATTACAGCATGTTCCTGGCTCTTGGTATGCCTAAACAGGGGCAGACTCTTGAAGAGGTCAGGGACCTTGCACTTGGCGAGATGGCAAAGCTCCGCGCAGGAGACTTCTCCGATGAGCTAATCTCTTCCACCATCAACAATCTCAAGCTTGAGCAAATGGAAAGTCTGGAGAACAATGCTTCTAGGGCACAAAAGTTTGTGCAGGCCTTTATTAATGGCATCGAATGGAAGGATGCCGCCAAGGACCTAGAGCGCTATAGCCAGGTTACAAAGCAGGATGTAGTTGATTTTGCAAACAAGTATCTACTTGATAATAACTATGTTATAGTTTACAAACGTCAGGGAATCGACACTAACGAGAAGAAGATTGAAGCTCCCGCCATTACCCCTATCGCCACCAACCGCGACAAGAAGAGCGCCTTCCTTACCGATGTTGAGAACAGCAGTGTGAAACCTATCGAACCTGTTTTTGTGGACTTTAGCAAGGATATGAGCGAAACTACCCTCTGCGAGGGCGTGAACCTTCTTTACAAAAAGAATGACATTAACGGCATTGGCCGCCTTAGCTTTGTGTTCAACAAGGGTACCGAGGATGACCCTGCCCTGAATTATGCCATTGACTACATTAGCTATCTTGGCACCCCCGAAATGAGCGCAGAGCAGATTGCAACCAAGCTCTATGACCTTGCCTGCAACTTTAGTATGGGAGCGTCTCCCAACTCCACAACCATTCATATCGAGGGTCTGAATGAGAATCTGGGCGAAGCCACCAAGCTGGTTGAGAGTTTGATTTCGGGTGCGGTTGCGGATGAGAACATCCTAGCCAACATGAAGGCCGATGCACTTAAGAATAGGACAGATGGCAAGCTTCGCCAGCAGTCTTGCTTCGCTGCGCTTAACCGTTATATCTCTTACGGCTCCGAGTTTATCAAGAAGACGACCCTAAGCAACCAAGCTCTGGCGGCTCTTACCTCTGAAGAACTCCTCGCCAAGGCTCGTGATTTGGTTGGCAAGGGACATGAGATTCTCTATTATGGACCTTCTTCAGAGGCCGAAATCAAGGCTACCCTTAATGAAAGCCACAAGGTCGGAGAGAAGCCCGAAGCCCTACCTGAGCACTTCGCTCCTTATCTAACCACTCCTGAGAGCAAGGTGATTTTGGTCAACTATGACTCAAAGCAGCTCAATTATACCCAAAAATCCAATAGAGGAGAGACTTTTGACGCTTCCCAGGCTGCCAATATCGAGCTCTATAACAATTATTTTGGAAGCGGTATGAACAGCATAGTGTTCCAAGAGATGAGAGAGGCCAGAGCTCTGGCATATAGCGCAAACGCCAGATTAAGCACACCTCAGTATAAGGATGGAAATTATGTCTTCTCCGCATATATCGGCACCCAGAACGACAAACTCCAAAAGGCCGTAGAAGGCTTTGACGAGATTATCAACGATATGCCCGTGTCTGAAAATGCCTTTAATATTGCCAAGGAGAACCTGCTTACCGAGCTTCGCACAAAGCGTACCACTGGTATGAGTGTGCTTGACACCTACAGGGAATGCCGTCGCCTTGGTATTAGCGAACCTCTTGATAAAGAGATATTTACAAAGGTTCAGGAGCTAACTTTGGATGATGTTGTGGCTACCCAGCAAAAGTGGGTTAAGGATAGAACCTACAACTATGCAATCCTAGGCAAGATTGCCGACCTCGACCTTAACTTCCTTAAGACCCTTGGCCCCGTTCAGACCCTGAGTCTGGAAGAAATCTTTGGTTACTAAGAAAATCAAATAATCCATTTGAGAGGCTGGCTGCGGTTGTGGTCAGTCTCTTTTTTATCTCCCAAAACACGAAATGTCACTAAAGAAAAATTTTTACTTTTTGTAGAAAAAGATACAGAAAAAATAAATATCTGTTTTTAAAGTCCCCGTGCGAAAGCTTTGCTTACATTTGCCCAAAACGGATTAAGATGAAACGAGTCTTTCTTTGGGTCTTGATTGCCTTCGCACTGGCGGCAGCCGCAGGGTGCGACAAAATCAAATCGGCCGAAATTGCTCCCGGAAGCATTAGAATTAGCTTTGCCGAGGAGAATCTCGCTCTTACTAAAAATGTGTCTAACAGCTTGGATACCAATAAGTTTATCCTTACTGTAAGTAAACAGGATGGCCCCGTTTTGTATTCGGGACTCTATTGCGACGCTCCCGAGGAAATTGTGGCGGAGCCTGGCACATACACCATTAGCGCCTACTCCTGCGCATTTGAGGAACCAGTGTTTGACCGCCCGCAATATGGCGATAGCCAAATAGCGTTGGTGGAAGAAGGAATGTGCTGCGCCGTGAGGCTATATTGCGCCCAGACCAACGCCGGGATTAGGCTCCGAATAAAGGAGACATTCCTGGTTACCTATCCCGATGCCAACCTTTATCTTCAGTCGTCGAGCGGGTCGCTAATGTATGCCTACGACGAGACCCGAATAGCCTATTTCAAGCCTGGCATAGTGTCGCTGGTGATGAACAATTACTCCAAGAGCACTGTGCTGCTAACCAGGGTGCTTGAGCCGCAGCAGATACTTACCCTGAACGTAAATGCGGGCTATACCACCGTGAGCTCGACCGATCTTCCCGAGGGCATCACAATGAGGCTTGACACTAGCCGAAATTGGCTTACGGAGACCTTCGTGGCATCTGATAGCTATGGCGGTGGAAGCACCGGCGGGGGCGGCTCTTCCGGGAGCGAAGACAAGGGCCAAGAAGTCTCGGATGCCATTAGCGTAGGGCAGGCCAAGGCCATTGCGGCGGCGGGAGGTAAGAAGGACGTATGGGTTTACGGCTACATCGTGGGCGGGGACTGCACCTCCAAGTCCTGCTCCTTTACCCCTCCTTTCACCTCGACCACAAACCTAGTGATAGCAGCCAAAACTTCCTGCGTCGACAAGTCCTCCTGCCTGTCGGTGGAACTTGCCAAGGGCGACATTAGGGATGCATTAAACCTGGTGGACCATGCTGATTACATAGGCCGCCAGGTTTTCATAAAAGGCGATATTGTTGCTTCGTACTATGGAATCCCGGGAGTCAAGAACCTGGATTCCTACGTACTCCGATAGGGTTTACCTACCTGCTTTGAAGCGATAGCTGAGTCCAAGACCAAAGAAGTAGGAGTCCTGAAGGGTGAGGTATGCAGCCCCGCTCTTCTTGCTCACTCCATTCTTGTTGAGGTCAATGTCAAGGTCGTAATTACCGTCCATTACCGCATAGATATCCAGAACGTTCTTCTTGTTAATCTTCCAAGCGCCACCTACAATCACACGTAAACGATTGATATACACGTCGTTGTACTTAGGAGAGGTGTTGTACCAACGTCCAGTGGATGTGCTGTATACAAAGGCGTTGGGATTCACCGCATTGAGGGTGTTCTTTAGCTCAATCGATGCGAACGGGTCGAACTTGCAATGGGGAATATTGTATTCGGCTTTAATCCTATGCCTCAGTGCCCAGTTGGTCTGGGGTGTCTGGTAAAGATTGACCGAGTATGACTTGTGGGTAGCCTGAACCCTCTCGCGGAAGGAGAGCTCCAACCTATCGAACTTTCGGCTGAAGGTGGCATCGAACATATAGCGCTGGCGGTTTCTCCAGCCATCGTCGGTGGAATTCACGTTGATGAGCGAGAATCCTGCCCCAAGCTTTAGCCAGTTGGTTACTTTGTAATCAATCCCAAGGGTGTTGTAAACCCTACCGAGCTTGGAGAAATTGTCGGTAAGCCTAAGCTCCGCTTCGTAGTTCAGGTGCAGCCCACGTGCGACTTTATAATCGATTCCAGCGGCCATCCTGGCACCTACGCTGGTGGTGGTTTGACCCTGAGTCCAATCAAGTTCCTTGTCTTCGGCAAGTGCAAGCGCAGGCATCGCCAAAATTATCAATGAGAGTAGAAATTTTCTAGTCATAAGTCTTGATTTTTATGGCATTGTCGATAGAATTGTTCTCGCCTTTGCCTAGTTTGTAGTAAATTTTGATGTAGCAGCTGTCCTTGAGAAAATCCACCATGCCAACCTCGAGGCTGTCGATTTTGATGCCAAGACGGTTCTCCAGGTCGGCCTTGAGCTCTCCTCGTTTGTCGGGAGTGATGTTATCTACACGGTCATAGAGCACCACTTTGGTGGAGGTATGGGCGAGTTTAGCGTTCTCGCAAATCCAAATGAGGACAATCACAAGTGCGTTGGCAAGCAGAAGCTGAGCCCACGAAACCTCAAGGGCAATGCCGTTGATTACCGACAGGGCAATGATAATAAACAGGTAGGTCATCTCCCTTACCGGCACGGTCTCGGTACGATATCGAATCATGCCAAAAATGGCAAACAATCCCAGTGTGAAGCCGATTTGCATGCTCACGCTCTCCATTAGGAAGAGCAGCAGGAACATCGAAATAGAGAAGAGCATGAAGGTGAAGAAGTAGTCCCTTCGTCCGCTCTTTTTGTAGTAGAAGCATTTAACCACGATGTAAGAAATAATCAGGTTAAACGCAAAGCGCAGCAGCAGCTGAAGCACTCCGTTGGTGTCCATCAGCGGGATGCCCAAAAAGGTTGCACCCTTGGTGGCTGCATACCCGAATTCTTCGGCTATGCTAGGGTCGAAGTCGGGTAGCGGCGTGCTCTGCAAGAGGCTGAATAAAGCGTTAGTTAACATTTAGTATTTGATTTTATTATTTTCTCTATCTTTCTGATTCTCAAGCTAAAGTTCCCCTTTTTGATATTGGGGTCGGTCATAGCTGTACCGATGGCATACTTGCTCATTCCCATTGGTTTGATTCTAAGCTCGCGGAGAAAATCCTTGGTCTTGGAGGCGATGTGCCCCTCTTGTTTGAGCTCTATGATTACGCACCCGGGAACCGCTCCATTCTGGCCACTCCTAACATTCTCAAAATTCAGATTGAGGTCTATGGTTAGGCGCTCGGTCATGGTATGGCTAACCAGGGTAATACGCTCGAACCGAGTGTAGAGAGCAGGGGAGAGAGTGGGTACACTGTAACCCGAAACATTCTCTGTAAATTCCTTATTCTCAGACTCAAAAGGCTTTTTAGGGTCGCATGGGACGCGTCTCTTTTTGGTACGCCCGTGGTTGTTCTTACGCTTGATTTCCAGGAATGAGATTCCAGATTCAAGGTAGGTGCGAACCCTGATTTTCTTGCGGAAGGCTCGCTTGTTGTGATGGTCCAGATACATTATTTGCTCCGGAGTATCGTAGTAAAGCGAGTCATAGCCGCAGCAGCGTTTACCCTCAATTTCGAGCACGCGATAATCATTTACCGCCAGCTCAAGGAACTCCGCAAGTTTGTCTTCGGTAGTCACGAATTTGGTGTCGATTCGATTCATTAGCTTGACTGCGTCCATCTCCCCGAGGGTAATGGGCGTTAATTTGTCAAGAGCCTTTAGAATGCGTTGGGATGCCATTATTCGTTAATTATATATTCGAAAACCTTGATTGTGATGAGCTTTCCGGTAGGCGAGTAGTTGTATTGTTTTGCCTTGCGGTTTTTGTCGTTATACTCGTACTTACGGATGTATTTGGGCTTGTTTCGCTCATCGTAACGAACCTCTTTTATGATTCGGTCGTTATCGCCATATTCGTAGGTTTCGCGCCAAACCATGCCATAGGGGTTGTACTCAGCTTCGCTAATCTTACGGCCTTGGGAGTCGTAGGTTGTCTGATGATCAAGGAAGCGAGTTTTGGTCTTGGCGTTGGTATTCCACTCCTTAATGGTGAGGTTTTGCCTACGCTGGAGCTTTAGCTTATAATATTCGTCCCCCGTGGCTTCCTGGGCCATGGCTGCTATGGCAAAAAATGCCATAGAGAGGACTAGAATCAACTTTTTCATAAACTTACAGACTTGAAGACGCTGTGAAGCTGCCGCTGGGTTTACTGATTGTACCGCCGTAGTAATAATAGCCGTAGCTATAGCTGGTGGTCCAACTGTCGCTAGCGCTGCTAGGGGCAGATGAGGTCGTGCCGTAGTAGTAGGTGGTGCCGCTACTCATCTTGTCGGAAACTATGTAAGAATAGTTCTGGCTCATTGAGCGGGGCACGTAGCACTCCATAATTACGCTTCCGCTGGCATTTGTTACGGCAAAGTAGCCGGCGCTGATGCTTGTGTTGCTAAGGTAGGTGCCGGCCATGCCGCTGCCAAGGCTAGGGGTGCCGCTTCCGCCTCCCATGCCTCCGCCGCCTCCCATGGCACCGCCGGAGCTAAAGATAGTACCGCCGTTGAACTGTACTAATCCCATATTGTCGCAGTCTATACCTTCTTCGGGAGATGAGGTGGAATGTGCCATTACAACGCCGCCATTGATGGTAATTGCCCCACTGGCGGAGCCGTTGGAATCGATACCATCGTTGTTTACGCCCCAGGCGTAAACATAACCACCGTTGATGGTGATTTTGGTGGCTGCATTGATGGCATCATCGTCAGCCTGAATCGCAACATAACCACCGTTGATGGTTATGGTGGTTTTGCTCTCCATGCCCTCCGCTCCCGATTCACTTGTACCGCCGGGTTGCTCTCCGCCGTGGCCGCCGTCATCTCCGCCAGGGTTGAAGCCGCCGCCACCTTGGTTACCACCGCCAGGGTTGAAGCCGCCACCCGGGGCCTTGGTTAGACTCTCCAAATAAGCGCGGGTGCTGATGGTTGAGGTGGAGGCATTGCCACCTGTAGTGAGGATATATATTTTTCCTCCATCTACAACCAGACTACCGGTATTAGTATCTTTGTCTCCCGCCTTAATGCCCTTGGGGGAGCTGGTCTCGCTTCCATAAGAGTAGTAGCTGCCTGTGGTTTTAATGCTCAGGTCGCCATCCGACATATAGAAGGTGAGGGCTCTAACTCCCTTGCCGCCAGCTCCTGATGCGGTGCAGGTAATGGTGCCGCCGGTAATGTTTACAGTGGCATCAGCCTTGATGCAGGCAGCTGAAGAGATATCGTTCTCGTCGCTATCCCAAACCGAGCTTCCGCTATTGCTAACGGTGATGGTACCTCCAGTGATGTTAATATTCCCATCGGCCTTTAGACATTTGCCGCCATCTGCACTGGTGCTAACATTATAGGTTCCGCTGGAGATTGTAAGGTTCCCCTCGGCAATGATTCCATGCTTGTAACTGCCGGTTATGCTAGCCGACCCGCTACCGCTGAATTTGAGGTTGCCCTCGGAGTGGAAAACACCCTTGGCGGAATCGTCGGAGTAGCTGGATGCATCGGTGAAACTATTTGTGCCAGAAAGCGTTACGTTACATGTTTGGTCGCATCGGACATTAACCGCAAAACCACTTCCACTCTTTATTGTGGCCCCATTGAAGTTTAGGTCGAAATCATCTGCGTTGTAAATCTTCAAAGACCCGGCGGTGGTAGAGCCGGTTACGGTAACATCTAGGTCGCTTACCGTAGTGGATGCGGCGCCCAAAACAACATTTGCGCCGTTTGTGATGTCGTAACCCATTTCGTCGGCCCCTGTAACAGTTGCGCTGGAGCCGCTGTAGGTAACGGTAATACTGGCGGAGCTAACCGTGGTGGTTATCTCCACGCTCTCTTCGTCGTCGCCGGCTGTGGTTTGAATGGTACCCGTACTGTCGACAGTACCCACGGCATCCTTTCTACAAGAAATGCCTAACAGCAAAATGGCGAGAACGAAAAGTGAAGACATTAAGCGTTTCATCTTCATAATTTGTTAGGTTTAAAACGTTAATAATAACTCACTTGTCTCTTCTCGAAGTGCAAGAAAGAAATTATTTTTTAAAAATCCAAAAATTATTCCTAAATTTGGCCGATTATATATAAATTGCAAAAATCTGCACGTGTTTTAATTAAGATTTGCACGAATGCTGGCATTTTGGTCCGATAAATTCAACTACCTCCACTTCGTTCTAGTGGTGCTAGCGGTGGTATTTTTATCATCGGCCATAGAATCGTGCTCCAAAACCGAGGTCCCGTCAAAAAATTCCGGCACCGAAGTTTCAAAGGAAGAGGAAAAGACCAAGGCCAAAACCCAGGTCAAATTCAATAATTCTTCGACCTTCAATCCCAACACTTCGTTCGATTATTACAACGCCACCACGGGAGTGTCGGGCAAGATAGACCCGTTCTCCACAGGCGTTTATACCTCGGATATGGACTTAGCTCCCGATAAGACAAACGAGATTTATATCTTCTACTTCGATATTGATGCGCAGTGCTGTTCGCTAAACAAGAACGTGGTAACCATCGATTATTCCGATGGTCAGCCCACTGTTTATTGCGACTATGTGGCAATTGAGCCGGGAGCTACCAGCGTGGATTGTAACATGACCCTTGCGTATGGGGCCGTGTTTATCATAGAAGACCTGGCCAATCGCAGGGAGACGAATTATCTTGCCGATTTTAAGGATGATAAGGTGCAGGATATTGTGGTGAAGTGCGATTTTACCCTAAACAAGGAAGGTCACATTCAGTGGATAGAAAGTACCAAGGGCTATGGCAAGATGAAAATCGGCTCCAGCTCTGCCCTGTATATGATACCCCAGACTCTTACACAGCCTGTGCTGGTTAATCAAAATGGAGATGTGAAACCAATTAACAACTATAAGTACCAACAATAACTTTAACATTATGAAACGCATAAGGTGTTTTTTGATTTATGGACTACTGCTAGCTTCTTGCTTGGCTCTCGCTCCCTGTTGCGGGAAGTCGGAAAGTTCTCCTTCTGACAAAAAGACCGAAGAGACGACTACGCCTAAAAAAGAAAGTGAGCAGATTGAGCCCGGCGAAAACAAGGGAGGCAGCCAGGGAAACGAGAACGAAAGTAACCCTAGTACCGTTGACCTGAATCTTCCCTACAATATCGTGGTGAACGATATTAGCGATGCCGGTACTGTAACCTACTCAATAAAATCCACAGCCAACTCCAAGAAGGGAATAGCCTTCGAGGTTGGAGATGTGATTGGCGTCTGCTTGGACCATCGCGATACAGGAACTCCCCAAGAGCTCCTGGAGAACGTTGAAGGCAAGGTAACCAAGGTGAGCGGAGACGTTGCTACCATTGAGTTTACTCCAACCAAGAAGAATGCCGATACCCTTATTTTCTCCAGAACCAAATCGGCCTTTACCTTCTTCCATCCAATCCATTACAACGCCAAAGGGTCGGTAACTGCGTCTTATCACATCCCCGAGGAACAAATTCAGACCGCCGAAGGTCTGAGCTCGGATTGCTATGTGCTTTATAGCGACCTCTTGTATCCCGCACAGCTCACAGGGGATATCAAGATGCATCATGTCTGCTCCTATATGGATCTCTACGTTTATGACTCCAGCGCCAAGAGTGACACCCTTAAGGTAAATAGAGTCATGTTTAGTGTTACCAGCGGCACCCACACCGATTTGCTCGGGAATGTTTCGCCTACGGGTGTTTGTGGCGAAGCCCACGTAAACGGCAATGCCGACTTCATGCGCAACAACTTCGATCGCGCCCTAAAGAATACCGTTGTTACCAGGGTTACCGATGGCAGCGTAAAGGTGGCAAGAAGCAAGGCAAGCGCCAGCACGGCTGTGCGTACTGCGGTTTTCCCCGGAACCTTTACTGGAGTGCTATCCATAATGACCAGCGATTCCTTGGTTTATACTGTTCCCCTTAACAACGAGCAGGTGCTGAAGGCCGGGCAACTTCATGAGCTTTACGTAGACATAAGCGAGCTTAGCGGCTTTGACGATAGCGTGGTTTCCTTTGAATGGAATGAGTATGGCACTGATGGCGATAAATACAAGGATGTTCCCGTGGATGGCGAGACAGTTACAGTTAAGGCTTATTCCGATGCTTCCGCAAGTTCCGAAGTGAATTGGGTAAAGGTTTCCTACGACAGAAGTGCCAATAGGATTGTAATTCATCCTCGAACCCAAAATAACACCCTAAGCGAGAGAGTGGCATACGTGTTTGTATACGAGAACGATGCCAAGGTGGCCGTATTCAAAGTTTGCCAACAGGTCTCCAGGTGGGTTTGGGCAGGTCAATCGCTCAATACCTATGTGTTCGATAACGACGAAGGCTGCTATATGGTAATTGCCGACGATCAAAATAGCGCAAGCGTAAATTACGGCCTTAAGATTGATGCCGACAATAATGTAAGCGCCACCAAGATAGAAAAAATCTTCAATAGCAGTAAGCATATTTTCACTTCCAGACTGAATGATACGGGCGATGCCACTGTCTTTAAGATTCTTCCAAAGAGTTCGGAGAACTTCCGTAAGACTGGCAAATGCAATATTTCCACCGAGATAGACGGCACTACCTACTATCTCATAACGGACGATGAAAATCTGACCTTGCAGCTTACCACAACCGCTCCCAAGTCCACATATTGGCTAATTTCGTACTGCTCGCTAAATAACGACTATTACATTGAGGTTGTGCATAAAATAAATAATGTGGATTACTCAATTAAGTACTACGAAGGAAGTTTTTACTTCACCCAAAAAGATAATAAGGACTCCAGCGGCGATTATACCATAACCGGCGATGTCCATCCGTATGTATATAGATAAACCAAATAATTAGTAAAAATGAAGATTCAAACCAAACTATTGCTCCTGGCGGCTCTTGCCGTCGCTTCGGTAGCTTGTAAGAAGTCGGACGCCCTGCTGCGAAACACCACTTCCGACACTCCTGATGACCCGTCCGAGGTTATTGTCCCCGTTACTGGCCTAAGTTTCAATTTAGATCGTCTAGGTCTTGCCAGTACCGAAAGCTTCTCTCTGCCTCTAAGCGTAACTCCTTCTAACGCAAATGATTCCGTTACCGTGATTTCGTCAGACGAGAGTGTTGCAATATATAAAGATGGAACCGTTTATGCCATGGGCTCAGGTACCGCATCAATCACTGCCTTCTCCGGCAATGTTTACTCCACCTGTGTGGTGGATGTTACCGCCCTGCATCTTGACGAGGCCACTTTCGAGTGGAATGTTCCCACCGCCGATTCGGCGAAGTATCGCAGTTTCGCTCCTTACGAAACCCTTATGGTAAACCTAAAGGTTGTTGCCGATACCACCACTCTCGAAGAGGTGGATTGGGTTGAGGCGGAGTTCGACGTTGACGAAATCGCCGTTTATCCCAGAAACTTAAATGATGAGTTTAATGACCGTCAGGCGTACGTTCTTGCATACATTGGGGATGCTCTGGCTGCCGTACTTCCCGTTAAACAGTATTCTTCCCGTTGGAGCGTGCCCGTGTTAAAGACCAATTATGTTGTGGGTAATACCGGTGCTTCTAACGATGTAATATTTACTAACAGTAGCTCCACTGATTGCAAAGGCCTTGTCGCCTATAAGAATGGAGATGTGCTTGCTACGAATGTTGGCAAGACCGAAGCTTCCGGCGCCTTCCTTCCCAAACTTTACGATGTAGGTGCGGCTAGCGTGTTTAATTTGGCATTCACCAACTACAATGCAAGGGCAAGAAGCTTTACCTGCAACCTGGCTACCACAATTGATGGTACCACCTATTATTTGGTACCCAATGGCACCAGCGCTCTTAAGCTTACAAGCGAAAAGCCTTCGAGCGACACTTGGACTTTAGCTACTTGCACCAGCTCGGCAACTTCTGGCTATCTGATTGACTTTACCACCACAATAAGTGGCACAAAGTATTCGATTCAGTATTCCAATGGAAGCTTCACTCTTGGCGAGTATAGCAACCATAGCGCCGATACCGACATTCACCCTTACGTAAAAGCCAAGAATTAGGTTTTTACTTCAATAAATTGGATTTACCCTCTTCCACGAGTTTAACCACAAGCTCTCCGAAGAGGGTATTTTGCCATGCGAACCAAGCCCTTGTGAATTGGGTGGCATCATCTTTATGGAATGACTCGTGGATAAAGCCTGTGCCGGCGTCGGTGTCTCGGAGCATCCGCATGCAAGTTCTAATCTCATTGTCATCGGTAGATGTAAAGGCCTTCATCATGATGCTCATGGGCCAAATCACCTCGGTGCCAATGTGCGGGCCGCCAATGCCTTCGCCAGCTTTGCCCTTCCAGAAGTATGGGTTACTCTCGCTCCAAACAAAACGCCTGGTATTCAGATAGATAGGGTCATTCATCATTTCGGGAATCAGATACCCCAGCCCAAGCAGACTAGGCACGTTGGCGTCGTCCATCAGGTAGGCGTTCCCAAATCCATCCACCTCAAAGGCATAGATTTGCCCGAATTCGGGGTGATTTACCACCGCATATTTTTTTAGGGCGGCCTCGACCTCATTTGCAAGAGCATCACACTCACCAGCGAGCCCGGCTTCACCGTTAACTTCCCTAAGAATTTGGGCGGCCTTACGGAAGGTGCTCACTGCAAAGAAGTTAGAAGGCACCAAGAAGTCGAACTGAGTGGCATCGTCCGATGGTCTAAACGACGACACGATAAGCCCCACGGGCTTTACTGGGTTGCCCCAGCCTACACGGTCCTTGGTATCCAGCTGACGGTCGGTAACCCTTAGGAAGTAATAGGGTCCGTCGCCATCCTTTCGCTGCTGCTCGTGGCAGGTCTTCAGCATATTTTTTATGGCCTTAATCCATTCCTCCCCAAAAACGGAGGTATCGGAAGTGGTCTTCCAGTATTCGTATGCCAGACGAATGGGGTAGCAGTGGCTATCCAGCTCCCATTTGCGCTCGTGCACCCAAGGGCTATGCTCCACGCCGGTGTCATCCTTGGCTCCCGCACCCGTAGGCCCATCATTAAAGGCATTGGCATAAGGGTCGATGTTTATGAGTTGCCACTGGCAATTTACTACCCCCGCAATCATCTTGCGCAGATGCTCATCTTCCTTACAAAGTGGCACGTATGGCCAAACCTGGGCCCCCGAATCCCTAAGCCACATTGCGGGAAGGTCGCCCGTATATACAAAGGTGCGGTTATCATCCTCATAAAAATGCACGGTGGTATCCAAGGTGTTGGGGAAGCAGTTGCGGAACATCCAGCGAAGTTTCTTGTCGCCAATCTTGGGGGCAATCGCCTCTATTTTGGCCTCCACTGCCTTTGAAACAAAGAGCCTGTTGGCCTGGGCCGGTCTCTGGCTTTGGTAATTGTGGGCGCACGCACCGAGCGCAAGCGTAATTAAAAGGGATAGAATACTCATATATTATTAAGGTATGTTAAAATTAGCGCAAGAGGAAGATAATCTTTAAGTGCTTCTCGAAGAGCTGCTAGCACTTTTTGAATATCACGGGTAACCTGCCTTGGGGTAAGGTCGAATTTTTCGGAAATCTGAATATAGGTGAGTCCGTCGTGGCGACTGGCAAGGAACACACTCCTCTGTCGCTCAGAGAAGGAGCGTAACACCTCTCTATAAATGGTGGCAACTTCGCTAGAGAATAGTTTGCGGTTGACTTCGGGGTCTTCGAGCACTGCGATGTTCTGCTCGTAGTCCCAACGTTTGGCAATCTCGCCAATCACCTTATCCTTGATTTTCTGCTCGCGAAGATACATCAGGCACTTGTTCTTGACGGTTCCAAGCACGTATGAGGCGGGGGAGACATCAATGGAGAGGGTTTCCTGCTTTTCCCAGAAATTTATAAAGCTCTCTGTAACAATATCTTCGGCAACCAAATCGTCGTGAACATACATCTTGGCAATCAGCAAAAATTTTTGCCGATAGTCTTTGTATAGTTCATTAAAATCGAAAATCTTGGTTGATTTGTTCATAGTGTGGGCACAAAATTACTTTTTTTTTGAAAAAAAATTCAATTTTTGGGGGTAAACTCTTAAATTTCGTGCAACTATATAATGTAAGCGCTAAAACTATTGTCATGACAGATTTATTATTCAAGCATTTTAGGGGTACTACCACCCAAGATGAGGAGCATCAGCTTCAGGAATGGATGGAATCCTGCCCTGAAATCAACTCCAAAATATATAAGGAAGCCTGCTTCTTGTATGAGGCGGGGGTTCTTTATGGCGATGAGAAGCAGCTAAAGGTCAAAAAGCCCTTCACTTGGAAGACTTTCTCCCGCTATGCCGCTGGGGTCGCAGCCGCTGTGGCTCTCTTCTTTGGAGTATATAAATACACTGATTATAAGACACTTAACCGTATTTCCCAGCAATATGCCCAAATGACTACAGGCGGAGGGCAGAAGGTGGATGTCACACTTCCCGACGGGTCGGTGGTAAAATTGAATTCCGACACCAAACTGGAGTATCCTCCCGTTTTCACGGGTAGGGAAAGAAGGGTAAGGCTCGATGGCGAAGCTCTTTTTGAAGTGTCGCACGACGCTAGGCATCCTTTTATAGTTGAGACTTACTCGTCCGAAGTTGAGGTTCTAGGTACAAAGTTCAACGTGCTCTCTTCCGAAAGTGCGTCTCGCTTCGAGACCACTCTCATTCAGGGAAGCGTGAAGGTAACTAACCTGTCCGATGCCGAAAACACTGTAATTCTAAAACCGGGGCAAACCGTCTCTTACGAAAATGGCGCCCTTGCTATCCGTAAGGCTGATGCTGACGACCTATGCTGGACAAATGGCCAAATTAGTTTTAAAGGCTTGAATTTCAACGAGTTGATGTCTTCTTTCGAGAAGGCCTTCGGAGTTAATATTGTGGTTGCCGCAAGCAGTCTGCCCGATGCTGACTACTCTTATGGTAAGGTGCGCATTGCAGATGGGATTGATCACGCTCTGCATGTACTTCAGCACTCGATGAACTTTAATTACAGCTTCGACGAAGCTACCAACACCATAACAATAACAGAATAAAAAAAACCTGCGAACATGACCAGTGCCCGCAGGGAAAAATTAGATAACCAATTTTTAACAAGTTTTCAAATTTATGAAAAAAACAGTGATTCACAAAATCTGTAAGGTGATTTTGCTCTCTGTTTCTTTTGTGCTGATGGGACTGACCAGCCTAAATGCACAAACTCGCAAGCTCATATCGCTGGATATGAAGCAGGTTCCGCTGGAAAAGGCGGTGGGCGAGATTGAGAGACAGTCGCAATATCTCTTTGTGGCTCGTGGCGTGGATATGAGCACCATTGTGAGTGTGAGTGCACGCAACAAGACAATTGATGAGCTGATGCCTCTGCTCCTTAGTGGAACAAACATCGATTACAAACTCGAAGGAAACAATGTGATTCTGAATCCGCGGCAAAGCGGTAAGAATCAAGCACCTTTCACAATCTCGGGTACTGTCCTCGACACAGATGGCCAACCGGTTATTGGGGCAGGTGTGCTACTTGACGGAACAACCATAGGTACCAGCACCGACCTTGATGGTAAGTTCAGTTTCAATGTTCCCGGCGACAGCGAGGGTAAAAACCTAAGAGTAACCAGCCTCGGCTATGCCGATATTAAGGTTCCCCTTACTTCGCAAAGGACTTACAACTTCACCATGACAGAGGATGTCAACATGCTTGAAGGTACGGTTGTTACCGCCCTTGGTATCCGTCGTGAGCAGAAGGCCCTATCTTACAACGCACAGGAAGTAAAGGCCGAGGAACTCCTAACCAATAAGGACGCTAACTTTGTTAATGCCCTTAGCGGTAAGGTTGCTGGTCTGGTCATCAACTCTTCCTCATCAGGTGTGGGTGGTGCTTCCAAGGTTGTGATGCGTGGTCAAAAGTCCATTATAAGCACTTCCAACGCACTTTATGTGATTGATGGTGTGCCTATGTACGCTTCGGCCAAGAGTGCAAGTACCGAGTTCGGTTCAACCGGTGCAACCGATCCTATTGCCGATATCAACCCCGAGGACATAGAGTCAATGACAGTCCTCTCAGGTGCAGCCGCAGCTGCTCTTTACGGTTCCGAGGCAGCCAATGGTGCTATCGTCGTTACCACCAAGAAGGGACAGGCAGGCAAGACTTCGGTTACAGTTGCAAGCAACACCGAGCTGTTCAAACCCTTTGTGCTGCCTTCTTTCCAGAACACCTACGGCACCGGCGACTATAATTCTTCCGAGGGTTCATCGGTTCGTAGCTGGGGCTCAAAACAAGCTTCCAGTGGCTATAACCCGGCTTCAAACTACTACAAGACAGGTTTTACAACCACCAATAGTGTCAGCCTATCTACCGGTAATAGTAAGAATCAGACCTATCTATCGGCCGCTTCGGTAAATTCCCAGGGAAATGTTCCGAATAACGCATACAATCGTTATAACTTCGCTTTTAGGAACACAACTTCTTTCCTAAACGATAAGATGACCCTGGACGTGTCTGCAAACCTAATTCTTCAGAATGATAGAAACCTTGTTAACCAGGGCCTGTACAATAACCCCATCGTAGGTGCTTACCTCTTCCCTCGCGGTGGCGACTGGAACGATATCAGCATGTATGAGCGTTGGGATAGTTCCCGTAAGATTTACACTCAGTACTGGCCTTCGGGTGATGCAGGTATTACCATGCAGAACCCTTATTGGGTTAACTACCGCGACCTTCGTACCAATAACAAACAGCGTTACATGCTTTCCGCAGCGCTTTCTTACGATGTCCTGGATTGGCTAACCCTTAGCGGCCGTGTGCGTGTGGATAACGCCAATAACAAGTATCAGCAAAAGTACTACGCAAGCACCAATACCCAACTTACGGAATCTTCCAAAAATGGTCTCTATGGCCTGGAGGAGATGAAGGACAATCAAACCTACGCCGATGTGCTGGCCGATATCAACCGTACATTCGGGCTTGATTGGAGCCTTCATGCCAATGTAGGTGCGTCCATCACCGATATCCGCAACGATGGCTATGGCATCAGCGGCCCTATCGCCGATGGTATAGTAGACTCTAGCGAGAGTACCAACGTTCCTAACGTATTCAATGTTTACGCTCTTAGCCAGAGCCGCTCCAAGAAAACTCAGAGCGGATGGAGAGAGCAAACTCAGAGTGTCTATGCTTCGGCAGAACTCGGATACAAGGGTATTTACTATCTAACCCTTACCGGCCGTAACGACTGGCCATCTCAACTTGCTGGTCCTCGCTCGGTAAAGAAATCCTTCTTCTATCCTTCCGTGGGTCTTTCAGTAGTGCTTTCCCAGGCGCTTAAACTCCCTTCACAGATTGATTATTTGAAGGTTCGCGGGTCTTTTGCTTCGGTAGGATCGGCTTTCACCAGATTCATTGCAAACCCTGTACACTCTTGGGATAGCAGCACCTCCAGCTGGTCTACCGAAACTACCTATCCTATGGACCAACTCAAGCCTGAGAAGACCAACTCTTGGGAATTCGGTCTTACAGCCAAGTTCCTGCAGATGTTTAACCTGGACTTCACTTTCTACAACACTCATACCCTCAACCAGACCTTCTCGCCCAGCATTTCCAAGGGCTCAGGTTATTCTACCATCTATATTCAGAGTGGTGATGTGCTGAATAGGGGTGTTGAGCTTGCTCTTGGTTTCCAAAAAGATTGGGGCAGGTTCGGATGGAGCAGCAACTATACCTTCTCTACCAACCACAATGAGATTGTTGCCCTTGCCCGTGACGCAGTGAACCCTATTACCGGCGAAAAGCTTGATATAGAGTACCTTAACATGGGTGGTCTTGGTAATGCCAAGTTCATTCTAAAGGAAGGCGGGTCTCTGGGCGACCTCTACTCTCTTGCCGATCTTAAGAGGGACGAGTACAATAATGTATATGTAGATCAGAATGGTGGCATTTCTACCCAGACCCTTTCGCAGATGAGCGATTACATCAAGCTCGGCTCTGTTCTTCCCAAGGCCAACATGGCTTGGAGAAATGACTTCCACTATGGTAACTTCAGCTTCGGTGCCATGCTTACCGCCCGTTTTGGTGGTGTAGTATTCTCTCGCACCCAGGCGATGCTAGACTACTACGGTGTATCCGCCGCTTCCGCTACTGCCCGCGATAATGGTGGCATTAGCATCAACGGTGGCGACCTTCTGGATGCCAACACTTGGTATACAGCAATTGCAGGCGGTGATGTTGTGCCACAGTTCTATACCTACTCCGCAACCAATGTAAGGCTGCAAGAGGCTAGTCTGGGTTACACCATCCCCCGCGAGAAACTTTGGAACGCATTCGACCTTACCCTTCAGCTGGTGGGCCGCAATCTTCTGATGATCTACTGCAAGGCTCCATTTGACCCTGAGACCGTTGCAACTACCAGCAACAACTATTACCAGGGTATCGACTATTTCATGATGCCGAGCACACGCAACTTCGGCTTCAATATTAGATTTAGATTCTAAGGAGGTTAAAGATATGAAAAAGACATTCAAATATATTCTTACCACAGGCCTAATGGCCTTGGCACTGACTTCCTGCACAAAGAATTACGAGCAGATTAACCGAGACCCCTACGGGCTTACCACCGATGAGCTTCAGAGGGATGGCTATATCATCCGCACCTCTCTCCTTGGTATTGCAAACGGAGTTATTTCGCTCGATGTAAACACTACCCAGTTCACCGAGTGCCTTCTAGGCGGCCCAATGGCAGGATATATGGCAACCGCTAATGCGGGGTTTGCCAACACAATCGACAATTACAATCCTACCGACAACTGGACCAATGTTTTCATGTACAGCGATAAGATCATCCCTGTAATCTACTCTAATTACCGTCAGATTAAAAACGTTACCAGTGATCCTGTTATTCTGGCTGTGGCAGATATTATTAAAGTAGCTGCAATGCACAGAGTTACAGATACTTACGGCCCGATTCCCTATTCTCAGATTACCGAGGATGGTAAGATTCAGGTGCCTTACGACTCCCAGGAAGCCGTTTACACAAAGATGCTCGAGGAGCTTGAGGCCGATGTTGCCGCCTTGCTCCCTAACAGCGCCAATTCCTTCGCTTCCGAATCCGATGTGATTTACGGTGGCGACGTAAGCAAGTGGATTAAATTCGCAAACTCGCTTCGTCTGCGTCTTGCAATGCGTATTTCGTACGCTAACCCCACTCTATCAAAGCAGGTTGCCGAGGCCGTTGCCAGCGAGGACGCCGGTGGGCTTATGACATCCAACGACGACAATGCGATACTCTCCACCTTTGGTACCGACGGTAACCCCATCAATGTGGCGGTTCACTACAATATGGCCACCCATAGCGACGGAACAACCTGCGCAACAGGTGGTGATTCCCATGCTGCGGCTGATATTATCTGCTATATGAATGGTTACAACGATCCTCGTCGTGAATTCTATTTCACCAAGAGCGAGTGGGATGGCTATGAGTATGTAGGTCTTCGCCATGGTATTGTGATTCCCGACCATAACTCCGTTGGCCATAAATATTCGGGCGTGAACATTACCGCCACCTCTCCTCTTTGCTGGATGAATGCCGCCGAGGTTGCCTTCCTTGAGGCAGAGGCTGTGGCAGTCTTCGGTTACAACATGGGTGGTACCGCTCAGGACTTCTACGAGCAGGGTGTTAAACTCTCATTTGAGCAGTGGGGAGCCACAGGTGCAGATAGCTATCTTGCTGATGCTACATCCATGCCTGGTACGTATGTAGACCCTTCAGGCTCAAATACTTACAGCGGCTCTCTTTCTACAATCACCATTGCTTGGGACGAGAGCGCCTCTACCGAGCAGAAGCAGGAGCGTATCATTACTCAGAAGTGGATTGCAAACTGGCTACTTGGTAACGAATCTTGGGCCGATTGGCGCCGTACAGGCTACCCTGGTCTTATTCCCGCCAGCGATGCCGGCAATAAGAGCAATGGCCTTGTAGATTCCGAGACCGGTGCCCGCAGAATGAAATATCCTGTGGATGAATATACCAACAATGCCGAAAATATTAATTACGCAGTATCCAACTACCTTAAGGGAGCCGACGAAATGGCTACCAAGTTGTGGTTTGACTGCAAATAAAAAGGAGGACAGCAATGAAAAGAATATTATTTATTGTAGCCTTGGCTAGCATATTCTCATTTGCGGCCTGCTCCAAATGGACTGAAACAGAGTCCATAGATGTGCATTACACCACTCTGCAAGAGAAGAATTCCGCTCTCTACGATGCTTATTACGAGAGTCTTAGAGAGTACAGGGAAACTCTTCATGCAATTATGATTGCCAAGTACGATAATAAGAGTACGGCTCCTGTAGGTATGGCAGATCACCTTAGTGCCCTGCCCGATAGTGTGGACTATGTAATCCTTACCAACCCTGCGGGGGCAACATCTCAGACCTTGTCCGAGATTTCCAGCATTCGCGAGCAGAAGGGTATAAAGACCCTAATTGAAGCTGACTATGCGGTGTTTGAGTCTGCCTACAAGGCAATGATAACAGCAGAAGAAGAGCGTGCGGCATCTGACTCTACCTATACAGCCCCGGGAGATTCTCTAGGACGCTTTACCGCTTGGCTGGAAACCCAGATGGATTCCGTGCTAACTATCCTTAAGAGTGGTACTTACGATGGTATTAACCTCATTTATAACGGCAAGAATCCTCTTAGTATGCAGGAGGCCGCTCAGGCTGAGCTTAAGGCTCGTCAGGAAGCTTTCTTCGCTAAGGCAATGTCGTACCTTGCTGAAAATAAGGACTTGCTCTTCTTCTTCGAAGGTATGAGCAAGAATCTGCTTGTTGATGAGGATGTGCTTGGTGCCGCTGAGTACATTATCGTTCCCGCCAAGTCGGCAACCACAACCTACGAATTTACCCAGACGGTTGCAGGTTCCTATGCTACCGGCAACCCTACGGATAAATTCATTATTGGGGTGACAACCCAGTCGCTTACCGACCCTTCCAACCTCAATGGTACATTCTCCGGAACCGATGAAAGTGGCAATAGCTTAACGGCTATTTTGGGTGCGGCTTACTGGGTATCAGATGCTTCCAGCAACTTTGGAAAGGCTGGCGTGTGCGTTTCCGCCGCTCAAAACGACTACTACAATATCACGAAGGTTTACAGCAACATCCGTGAGTCTATCGCTATTATGAATCCTTCACCTTTAAAGTAAATGAATATGAAAACTATAAAATTTGCTGCCATTATTCTTGCCGGTGCTAGCATCCTTGCGGGTTGTGCCACCGAGCAGGATAAGATGGATAAACATCATTTTACCAACAAGGTCTATATCAATACAGAATCTGCGGTAAGCGAAAATATTGTGAAGGCAACTTCTTCCAGTGTTTCTCATTCCCTTTCCATCGGCACTCCGCTTCAGGTGGAAAATAAGGTGACAGCCACTTTCGATGTCGATGAGAGCCTGATTGCCGAGTATGAGAGTACATACGGCGAGGATGTAGAAATCGTTCCCGATTCTCTTTACACTATTTATGACGCCGATGTAACAATCGAGGCCGGGTCAAATAACAGTAACACTGCAACGGTTTACTTTGACGGCCTGACTGCGCTTGATAGAAACCTTGTTTATGTGCTACCGGTCGCTCTAACCAATGTTCAGGGCGAGGAAGTGCTTGCATCCAAGACCAAAGTCTTCTATGTGTTCCGCGCAGGCGCCCTTGTAAACGTGGTTTGCGGCCTCAAGGAGAACCGCGCATATCCCGATTGGAAGAATCCTACTCCAGTTACCAACATGAGTCAGTTCACTCTGGAAACCTTGGTTTACTGCAATGCCTTTGGCAAGACCATCTCCACCATTATGGGTATTGAAGGAAACTTCCTTATCCGTATCGGCGACGCAGGTGTTCCCGATAACCAGATTCAGATTGCAACTTCTAATGGTAACCTTACCAGCTCCGACCTTCAGCTTGAAACCCTAAAATGGTACCATGTTGCCGTTACCTTTGATTCAGGTAATATCGTTGTTTACATCAATGGTAAGGAAAAACTCTCCGGCTACAAGAACCTGCGTAATGTTAACATCGGTAAGGCCCACACCAACGAAGACGACGGCACCCGCTGCTTCTGGATTGGCTACTCTTACTCACATGATCGTTACCTCGATGGCTATGTATCCGAGACCCGTATCTGGAACAAGGTTCTCACAGCCGAAGACCTCAATTCCAACTCTCATTTCTACACTGTTGACCCTAATTCCGAAGGCCTTGTGGCTTATTGGAAATTCGACGAAGGTGCAGGTACCACCATCAAGGACTATAGTCAGTATGGCAATGACCTTACCGTGGATAGCGTGCCTCAGTGGAAATCCGTTAGTCTTCCTGAATAATTGTTAAATTATTGATTATGAAGAAATTAATTTATACCGCTATGGCTCTGACTCTTGCCGGATTCTCTTTTGCATCCTGTAATGATTCGGTTACCATAGATAAAATTGACGAGTCTAAGTATGCTAATATTACTTCGGACTTTGGAACTCTTCGCGACTACAACACCGGTAAGGTAAGCACCATGGTTGAGATGAGAGATACTACTTACGAAACCAAGGTTGCCTTCAATCTTGCTCGTGCGCCCAAGCAGGGCGTGGATGTAGTTGTAAGCATTGATGAAGCCTATCTTAGCGAGTACAACTCCGAGCATGGCACCTCATTCAAGCTTTATCCTACCGACAGGGTATCTATCCAGAACAGTGGTAAGATTCTGGTGGCTCCTGACGAGAAGGTTTCCTACGCTCTTGATGTGGTTTTCGCTCCCGCTGATACCACTGAACTAGAGGCTGATGCCACCTATGTAGTGCCCCTTAAGGCCACTGCATCCGATGGCGTGGCCATCTCCGAGCAGGAAGACCACTGCATCTATCTGCTTAAGAATCTCTCATACGTGGGTACCGCTGACAAGGGTCCTGACGCCAAGAAGGTTTTCGCTTACTTCGAGGTAAACGATACCAACCCTCTGAACGTGCTGCTTTGGGAAATGGAAGACGGTAAACTTGCTATTGACTTCCTGGTTCTCTTTGCCGCCAACATCAACTATGATAGAGAAAAGGGTGAGGTTTACGTTTACAACAACGAGAATGTGCAGTACTGCCTCGACCACTACGATGAGATTCTCCTTCCTCTGAAGAAGAGGGGAGTGAAGATTATCCTTGGTCTGCTTGGCAACCACGACGAAAGTGGTCTTGCACAGCTCTCCTACATTGGCGCAAAAGACTTTGCAAAGAAGATTGCCGACATCTGTTATTCCTACAATCTTGATGGTGTGAACTTTGATGATGAGTACTCCAACGGTCCTGACCTGAGCAATCCTCTGTTTACATCCCCTTCTGCCGATGCCGGTTCTCGTCTGATGTTCGAGACCAAGAAGGCTATGCCCGACAAGTATGTTACCACCTTCCAGTATGGTTGCATGGGTGGTTCCGACTATGTTGACGGCATTCCCGCAGGTGAGTGGCTTGATATCGCTGTTGCCAACTATGGCGGTAGAGGAAGGCCTCTTGCCGGCATGACAAGAGCAAACTGTTCCTATATCTCCGTAGAGTTTGCCCGCGGTGGTAGTATTAGCGTAAGCAACGCTCAGAGTGCCGCTGCCAGCGACTATGGTTACTTCATGATTTTCGCACCTTGGGCTGCTAACAATGAGGGCTCCCGTAGCCATTACAACAATATCAGCAACCTTTGCGAAGGCCTTTACGGCGTGCCTCTAAAGGCTTATCCAGGAGGATATTACAAGAAGAACTCTACTGAATTTGTTTCACTCTAATGAGACTGAATATGAAAAAGTATATTTTAATGATTGCGGCCTGCTCACTTGCACTTTTTGCATGTAAGAAGGAAGAGAACGGCACGGGGAAAACCGACAATAGTGCCATCGAACTCTCTACCTACTCTATTAGTGCAGGTCCGGATGGTGGCAGCTACAATGTAACTGTCACCAGCACCGAGGACTGGAGGATTTCCGGTCTTTGCGATTGGGTAGCTTTCTCGGAGGAAGAGGGTGTAAACGGCGCAACATTCACCGTTAATGTTGACGAAAACGAGTCTCTGAAGGCCCGTACAGCAGAATTTAAGGTGTTTACCGGCTCTGCTGTCGCCAAACTCACCGTTACTTCTTCGCCTACCTATAGCATCGTTCTCAGCTCAGAGGACTCTATCCGTGTTTCTGCCGATAAAAACACCTTTACCGTAACTCTGGTTTCCAATGTTACCGATTTTGAGTATGCCATGTCAAATGATGGCGAAAATTGGATTAGCCCTGTTTCCGTTGAGGATGCATTCGGTATGAAGTTTCTCACCTTCAGCGTGGATCGTTCTTCTGAATTCAAGGAGCGTAATTCAGTAATTACTCTCTCGGGTAATGGCGTTGAAGAAGGTACTCAGTTTACTCTTTGGCAGAACCAGAGGGATACCGCTTTCGTGGTTGGAGAAAATCGCATTATCAAGGACCTTCAGGCCTACGATATTCCTCTTGTAATCAAGAGCAACATCGACTTTAAGTATGACCTTCCTTCATGGCTTACAGAAGTGTCCAAGACCACTTCCGAGGCTGATGATACAGGCCTCTCTACCACAAATCTTACCGTTCACTGTGATGCCTGCGGTGGTAGCCGTCTGGTTAATCTTGACTTCTATACACAAAGCGGTAGCGGTTGGGATTCAACCAAGACTGTTTATGGTACAGTAATGATTAAGCAGCAGAATCCAAATCCTACATACATCACAATCAAGGGTGCTGATCTTCGTAGCTACCTGAATGACAAGGAGTGGATTTTGGACGATGGTACCGAGAAGGCTGAAATTCTTGAAGCCGGTATGACTGGAACGAGCTTGACAATAGGCGGTTCTAGTAGAAGCTCCTACTACAATGCCAAGACTATTAAAGATATTTCAGGTCTCGGAGGCTTCCCTTGCCTTACTAGCGTCACTCTTCAGTACATATCTGCCTACAATGTAGACCTTAGCGATTGCAAGAATCTTACATCTGTAACCTGCAATGCCTTGTTTAATCTGGAGACCATCAATTATGGTGACCTTAAGATTACTAGCTTCTCGATTGGTGACCGGTCTTACATTGGCACATCTACAGTCCTGACCATTAAGGGTACATACCTTGAGGATTTGGACCTTACCGCCAATACATACTATATATCATATTATGAGAAACTTGATGCAATTGACGTTACAGGTTGCCCTGCCCTTAAGACATTGAAAGCTAAGCGTTCATACAATTCTTGGGGTTGGGAGTACAAGTCTCCTTATACAACCATCTACATGACCGCTGCCCAGCAGTCGTCCGTAGAAGTAACCAAGAGTGATGACGTATCTATAGTGGTTAAATAATTTGGTAAATGTTTTTCTTGCGGGACCGGGGACCTCACCTCGGTCCCGTTTTTTTATCTATACATATTATTCAACCAATATTTGAACACGGGATCCTGAATTTCTATTCGGTTGGGAAGTACATCTATGATTTCCTTCTTTTCAAGGCTTTCTCTCATAGTCTTGATGTTTGCTGATGTGCCGTAAGCATATTTGCGAATAGCCTCTTCGGAAGCAAAGTTCTGTACGCCGTCCGCAATAGCACAGAGGTAGTTAATCTGCTTAGCCGTAAGACTCTGAATTAGCATGGAAAAGGACATGTTTAGTTGTCCAACCAAACCTA
>Ga0181612_105133_pt1 | contig 26755 bp, 11 predicted proteins | sample HoacroProtozoa21_FD_119630 | JGI IMG/M metagenome (GOLD analysis project Ga0181612, IMG submission 119630) | Hoatzin crop microbial communities from Cojedes, Venezuel. Combined Assembly of Gp0051906, Gp0051904, Gp0051908
CGCATCACTAACCCGCGCCGCGGCCGACACAGAAAAAACGTGCCCCCCCCCGGCGCGGGGGGGGGGGGCGCGGGTTTTAGTGTGGCCTGCCATAGGGAAGCACACATGAAAGCATGCTCCTCACCAGACACTGCTAGGAGAGGGAAGGGAGAAAACATCCACTTCATGGAACAACAGGGTAAACGGTAATCAAAGCAGTGTCAGCTACTCACGGTTGAAGGCTGCACTGATGAAATTGGATGTGCTCCTACCACCATTCATCAGCCACTGCCCATCAACTGACAGGCTCTGCTCAGCTCTTCATCAATACAGTAACAGTTTGCAATACAGCCAAGTCCTCAAGCCTCCTGTTTTAAAAGAAAGTGGAAATGCACACTTTTACAATTGAGTTTATAAATTTATGTGCAGCAATGGAATAGCTAATGCTTGGGCTGGAGGTATAACAAAAGTTTTTGCTGAAACTCCCCCTGAAAATTTAAAAACAAAACCAAAAAGATGTGTTGCTCTCAGCTGTAGGCCTTTCCTCATAATGAGCTGTGCAGCTGCAGCAATTACTAACTTTAGTTTTTTAAAGGAGCAGTTTAACCAGGAGGTCTTCCTCCAGGAACGAGCTAGTAAATGAAAGCATTAAGTTAATAAGAGCTTGAGTGCTTCACATCATTACAGAGAAGGCCTACAGCTCCACACTTCACCAACTCGATTTTTTAATTATTATTACTGTCAAAACAGCTTGAAGAAAACCCCCTTTTGATCCACTCAGCATTAAATGCAACCTAGACAAATGGCTGCTTTCCTCCGTTAAACAACATTTTTAAAAGGCAAAAAAGTAATAATAAAATTCCACTGATGAATAATTACCTCTAATAAATAAAGAGAAACAAATGCCATTGCCTCAGCGGCTTTCACATCAGCTACCCAAGCTGCTGCTGAACTGAAGGAACATCATGTGTTGCAATAGCTGGGAGCAGCAACATGGAGAAACTCCCATTTCAGGTACGGTGGGAGACATCTGGAGATGTGGCTCTCGACGGCTGAGCAACAGCCAGAGCAGCCAGTGGTTCCTGACAGCCTGGCATCCCCCATCCACCCTGCAGCTCTGTGCTGAGCACAGTTAAACCCATTTTATCCTGCCCTTGTCTCAAACCACAGATGGGCAAACCTGCTTTGGGCCAGGTCTGGGACATAGATCTGCGTTGTCCAGGGGAAAGCTGGAGCCTGCACCCAGGGTCAAGGTGGTCATGTGCTGCTTGAGTGAAGGTCCTTCATGGAGGCTGTAGCCATCCTGCCCCAGACCCACCAAGACAGCAGTGTTCACCGTCACGCCCTGCCAGCGCAGCATGCCCAGGAGGCCAACAAACTCCGACAGCTTCCACATCTCAACCCAGGGCAGATTTTCACAAAAGGTGACTCCTCCAGGGGATACTTGGTCAGCAGAGCTCATCCTTCTGTTAGTGGCTTCTTATAAATTATACTCATCCTTTTTCCCTGCCAACCCACCTCCCCCAGGCGTGTTCCCAAGTCAAAATATCTGAAACTTATTCTGCACTCTGAATGGGATCAGCTAAATGTAACCAGAGAGCTTCAGGCCTTTGCTCCCTTCTGCACGTCTGCTTCCAGGGGGCTCTGTCGGCAGAAGCGGGGAAGTCATATTGCATGTGAGGTTACCGCAATATCACAAACTTAAGCTGGTTATTTCTTTCTTCTTTGTTTTAAAAGCTACAATATTCAGGTAGCTCAAGGAAAAACAACCTTTGGATTTTGTCTGCTCATAAATCCATCACAACAGCTTGGGGGAAAACAGTAAATAAGATATCGGAAGAAGAGCACAAGAGGCCAAAAGAAGAGTATCTGCCTCTGGACATGCTATTTGCAACCAAAGCCAGGTACCAGGCTGTGATATTAGTATGTGGTATTGATTTGTTCTTAATCCAGAGAAATGCCCCCGTAATGAACTCTGCTGTGCCCTTAATGATTTCATATCGAAGGATGTTAGGTGCCTCGCTCATAACAGAGTAACAGCAATTCCAAAAATAGCAAGCCTCATAATAAAATGTTATTGAGGAGCCTGAATTTCAATATAAAAGGGACTCTGCTGTACTCAAGGGCTTACTAGATACAAATGCATACTTTAAAAAGTTGTATTAAAGTCGTGTTGGCGCCTGAGTTACAGAGGCAATGTGAGATGCTACTCCAGGGGACAGCTGAGCCCCAGGTCCCCAGGAAACTTCTAGGCAGATGTGATACAGGCTGGATTTAATCCCACTGGATGACTAGGGCTGGATGCCTAGAAAGCGCTGAGATGCTTTTGAGAGCTGCTCGCGAGGCTGGGAGAGTGTGCCCGCAGTGTTCCTCAGCAGCAAGCAGGGACAGCACATGAACAGGGTGCTGGACCATTAGCCACGTGCCTGACCCTGGCTCTGCCGCTCACCCCCCCGCCTTGCGCAGGAGCCTTCCAGAGGGCCACCAGCAAGCTGCCACTGCAACTGGTGCAAGAGGGCTTGTGAGGCAGGGCAGCCACCGCTGGCTTACCGGTGGGAAGAAGCCAGCATCTGCACCAAGATCAGGGCCACCGCAAAGAGCTCAGAGCTGGGAACACCAGGTCTAAGGTTGGCCTCACTTGCAGGTGAGTCCTCAGCCTAAGCTTCGTCAGTGCAGCAAACAGCAGCCCCAGATTAAGTCAGCCATCCGGGCTCCCCGGCCTCTATCAGCACGGACCTCAGCCTGCAGGCTGGCCCAATCAATAGGACCCCAGCGGCTGGGGAGGATGGTGGTTGCCCATCTCCCATCACATGCTGAGTCAGCAGGGAGCAACGGCTGGTGTACAACCTGGTGTTGAGATGCGCAGTGGGCAGTTGGTGTGAGTTATAGGTTGTATGCATGTATAAAATCAACACACCAGCACACCTGTGGGGAGGAAGAAGGCATCCTCCCAGCTTCAGGAGGTTGGGTGACCTCTCCAAAGCATGGGGTGGATGATCCCAGGGAGCTTGGCTCAAAACGCAGAGAAGTCTGTCTGCATCTAACTACACGCCTGGCCTTGGGGAGGTCTTCTGGCTTAGAAGAGGTCAGAGATATGGAGCATGCCACCCAACTTCATACCCAATTCTACCGAAGGGTACTACTACTAACTTAATGGCCTCAAGTTGCGCCAGGGGCGGTTTAGACTGGGTATTAGGAAAAATTTCTTTACTGAAAGAGCAGCCAGACATTGGAATAGGCTGCCCAGGGAGGTGGTTGAGTCCCCATCTCTGGAGGTGTTCAAAAACTGTGTAGATGTGGCACTTCAGGACATGGTTTAGTAGGCATGGGGGTGTTGGGTGGATGGTTGGACTTGATGATCTTAGAGGTCTTTTCCAACCTATGATTCTATGATTCAGCCACACAGAGAACAGTTCAAAAAACCCCTTCCTTGTTGACTTAGTCTTATAGTTATCAGACTCAAAACTTGTCAGAATTGCAACTTCAAGAGAGGAGAACAAAAATCAGTAGTTCCTGAAGAAGTCTTAACATTACCTCTGGAGTAAACTGGCATTATCTTTTTGGTTTGAGTTACCACATATTTGTTAAGACACTGAACTTACAGAATTGCTCCCTCTCCTTATAAAAGCTAAGGAAAGTGCCTCTTAACTGCTCAAATCTGATGGGAAAATGATACCAATTGTCTCATTAGCCCTGAGTTTGCATAACAATTTGTATCAGGCCAAGTGCATGTGCACTTCTGTTGCAAATGCTGTGTCTCTCAACAGTCTTCCTGGTTCCCCCCCCCCAACTCACTGACACACTCAGGAACCAAATCATATTGATTTTTGGTCATCTGTTATGTGAGTGGTCTTGAAGGGAACATGTAACTGGTTAGGAGTAGGTGACAGTTACTTAACTTTTACTTCTCTGAGTCACTGATGTAGTTGTGGCTGTGTACCGTGTTGGTACACTCCTTTTCATCTCAACTACCGAACATACAAAATTTGTCTAGCCTGCCACACTGATAAGTTTGGAAATGTCACAGTCTGTAGTAATTGTTGTTTATAGAGTATTGTTGCTGTGAAACAGCATCTGCTTCCACCTCTGAGCACTGGCATTTTAGAAAGGAAACACACATTCGCTATCCTACCTTCACCTAACTTTCATAATTGTTAGCTCACTTTGTTCTTACTTACGAAGGACTTTCAGATGTGTGGAAGAAAAGCATGCTAGCAATGCAACATGTGATTACTCATTAGAAACAGAAACAGGAGGTTCATTAATACAAACTTCTTCTGATGATCTGCTGAGATCATCATGAACCAACATTCAACAGTCACAAAAAAAAAAATGGACTAGTACAAGGCGTCTGCCCAAAGGATTTCCACTTCAAGTGCATCTTTTTCATTCCTAGAAGGCATTTGATACTAAGCAGCACCCTACTTTGACAGGTATGAAATAGACCTGGTTATTAATTTGCAATACTGATGGCAAAAAAATTACCTGAGCATGTCATTCATTCATTAATCATTTCAGAATTAAATAACCAAATACAGTTCTTAGATTGCTTTTTGAAAGGATGTAAAAATACATGAAAGTCTATTCTAGCAACATTACAAGGAAGTGGATGCTGAATCAAGACTAGCGACAACGCCAGTAAATCAGAATGATTCTTATATCTCAGGTCTGTATTGCTAATTTAACAGAATTGATGAAATTACATTCTATCCTTTAAAAAATAATCAGACAAAGCATAAAAAATGGAAGAAAACCTTAATTACTAACACTTACAAAAAGAAATATTTTAGCTAGTCTTCACCAGCTTTGAAACATGAACATAAAATGTTGACACACATTTCCAGTGATAAAAGGCAATTTCAGATTCTCTGTAACCTCACTGTAAAACCTTACTGCTAAGATGCAATTACCTCCAGAATTGCAGCAGACATCCCCTCTGAAACGGAGCTGTTCACCACAGCAAAGCACCTTTTCATAGCAGCATGAAGATCATCTTGTGGCATCTCCTGTAATAAATGTACTCCAGGTGCCCTAGAAATAAAACGCGTACAAATAGGACACCTCCTAAGAACGTGCTCTAACAATTCTTCCTAAAACTTAGGGCAGTGATGGAAGGTGGTCAGAGCAATTCAGGCACAGTTGTGATGTTAACAATCGCTTGCCCACGGGCAAGCCACTTTACCACGTTTTCCTTAGCTTTCTATCCATAAATGCAGTTATAAACTCAATAGAATATACACTGCTAACTGCCGCTCCGTTGTCCTGAAGTTTTATAGTTGATCACTTAACACCATGCACTGTGAACCATAATCGGTCTCACAAACAAAGGAGCTGAGTTCAATGGACAGGAGTGCAGTTTTCCCTTAAAGAATTTGTGTAATATAAGGAGGATGCATGCAGAGATTTATGAAAAATACACAGTTTAAATACTTAGGGAAATGGAGCACTATCATCAAAATGGTCAGCTGCAGGAAATGCTGACTTTTCAGATTCTGGCTTGTGGGGATGGAATGTGATTCTGAAAGACCTCTTCTGCTTCCTCGTGTATTATAAGCACTCTTGTGTTCTGAAGGGTTACGTTTCTACTGGCCTCATCTTCCTCAGATTAATGAAGGTCAGTCAAATCAAGGGTGAAGAGTTGAAAAACAGGCTAATTAGGTGTTCAGTCTTAGATGAAGTGAATGAGATTTTTAAGACTGGTGATTGTTTTCAAAAAGCCAGCATCTCCTCCGCTTGAGAAGCCTCTTTAACCTCGACATGAGATCACTAAGCCAGGTGGAAACACAAGTGCATTTGACATTCAGACCAGCTCCCTGTCAACGAGGCTTTCTTAAACATTGCTTTTCTGATTGTGCAGTAACATCCAGCTTCTGCAGAGATAAATAACTGTATCAACTGGAGTACAAATACATGATTACAGAAGCCATGTTTCCCATGAATAACCTGATAGACAACAAAAAACATTATCTCTTGCTCCAAAAATGGAACTGCAAAACATGTATTTTATGCAGATTTTATTATCAGAAATTATCAATCAGAGATAATATGCTTGTTCTGGTCAAGTCAGACGATTTTAAGTTCTGCGGACACAAAAAAAAATCTCATTTCTCTAACATTTAGATCCTCCAAGCAGACAGCATATAAACTAGGGACAGAAAACACCTCTACAGGGTTATCTTGTCCATCTACTCGTTTACCCACCAACAGCAAGTACACAAAATCTTGCAGAAGCCAGGATGAAAGAAAGACTGAGAAGACCCAAAAAGATAATAAATATAAATCATATTCAATCAGGTATGATTTAACACAAAACACGAAGAGATCTACTGTTAGTTGAAAATTAAAAATGTCTAGAATACCTAGTTTGAGGATGTTATATGCCAAATAATCAGTACACATTTGTTAGTCATATGGAGAGTTGTGCACGTATGTGCACTTGTATATACAAAAGAGCATTTACACATATGATTTAAGAAAGCTAGTCAGCCCACTGCTTTCACCTGGAGCAGATAAAAGGCTTAACATTAACTTCTTACCTTTTAACTTTTTCCTTAACTTCACTTGTAAAAAGTGGATCAACCTAGAAAGGAATATATACACAGGTATATGGCACTACTTTAGCACTATAGCATATGTCTGAAATACCCAGGAAATAAAAATAAATTTTAGCACATTTTTTACTAAAATATTCACATGAATGTGCTAAGCTGTAAAATCATACCCCAGATCTGTAACTTGGTAGCTACATGTGACTCTTCAGACAAACGCTCGCATGAGTGATTGACGCTCAGAATACCCAGCTGGGGGGGGAGCGTACAGTGGAGCAGAGCGTGAGTTGACTACTCCACTCTAAACCTTGAAGTGACTACTCGAACGCGGCATAGCTTTGGGCTACTGTCAGAAGGGGGGATTCCATTTCTTCTCCCCTGACATCCGTCTGGCTGCAGGCCCTAATTAGAGCTAGATCTGTTTAACATGAATGGCTGTTTTCAGATGACTCTGCTATGGCTAACGTGATTCAAATGACCAATCTGACACCTTACTCTCTAAGTGAAGACAACGCACTGATGTGCCAAGCATTTGTCTGTCCCTTTACATGTGGCATAACCAATGTGAGGAAGGAAAGGATCTTTGCAGGCTTTAGTTAACACAGGAAGCAATCTGCATGTCAGCTGAGACAGTCAGATAGATGTCATGCACTGACAGAAACATTGGTTTGAAAAGTAATCAACACAAAATTCTGAAATACAGTCTAACATGAAGGCATGCTAGAGTTATTAAAAAGTTGTCTAAGGTGGGCGATTAACTCCAGTAAGTTTATGTACAAAGCTTAACTATGTCTGCTATTTTCATTTAACATGATCAAAAGAAATAAACAGAACCTGGAAATCCTTAACTAGACATGAAGAACAGAACTGGACTTTTTTTGTTAAGGCTGACTGACTATATCATATTAATTTATGATAGCTTACACAGCATGCAGCAATTGTAAGTACTGGGAACAACATGGCTTATTTTTTTAATGCATGTTAATATTTTGGTTTTGGGTTTTTTTTCACATTATGATATAGAGAACACTCACTAAGCATTTTGGAGAACGTCTGGAAAAAAGTCAGTATTTATTTTATAACTATGATTGTGTACTTTGAACACAAGATCAATTATTTCATGAAAACAAGGTTTCATAAATTAAAAGATTCAAGCGAATCACTCTTGCACTAAGGAATTAATTCCTACTGAATGCAAGAAATAAAAGGCTTGCATAACTGCTTAAGAAACTATTTTTGGTAACAGCAGGGGGGGAAATCAAGTGCTCTTTCCTGAAGCACCACCTGATCCTGGTGACAGAGTATGATACAGATCCATACACTAAATCTGTATGTCATGTCACAGGTTCCTTTTGTATTTCATACTGAACTTCATAAGTGCTATTTCTATATAAATATCTTTTCAGCTTTTTCCCCAAAGTACTATTTTGATGCTGAGTTCTTCTCATGAGGAAGTATACTCTGTTTCTGTTAAAATCAGTGGAGTACTTGCAAGTGATTTAATGAGCAGTGGGATATGGTTTTTTGCTCTTCTACCTTTAGAAGGATGAGAAAAACTACAGTCTGTGACTCATAAAATTTGTAAGATATTAATTTCTGCCCCATCTACTTCTGTGGAAGCCAAGAAATTGCCATCTGCCTCATAAACAGAACAATCCTTTAAGCTGCATTCCTCTACTGGTAGATATTCCAAGAAGACTGGCCTGAATATGAGAACTCAGTTAAAATATTACTTTCAGGATGAGTGTAGGAATGACTTAGAGAAGTGATCCCCCTGAGCTACATTTAGGAACTTGAGGGGGCACAGTTACCTAACCACAGGCTCAATATAACAGAAATTAGATACAACATAAGCTGTTCAATAAGTTGGAATTGCACTTAAAAGATGTGACTGCTTCCAAAGCCAAGTGTCTATGGCAGGATGCCTAGCAACTTCACACAGTCTCAGAAAAAGCTACTGAAAAGTATGTTATTTCCACCCAAAATGTCTCCATGATCAGTTCTTCCGCAGGTAGAGGGTTTGTTGTCACCTTTTATTTTGTTACCTATCAACGCAGCAGGCAAATATGATCATCAGTTACCTATAATTTTTTTTTTTTAAATCATCTATCCAGAGGAAGAGCCTTCCGAGAGCTGCACATTTCATCGATTTAGCAGAGATCAGAGGAAGGCAGCTTGTGTTGTATGAATAGTCTTTACCAGAACAGATGAGGTAAGATGACACATGGAAAGGGGAGCGGGCACATAGCAAGAAACCACACCTAACAGGACCAGATACACTATTTGGCAAGTTCTGCTCTGCTGACAGGCAAAGAAACATCCGAGACATGTTTGACAGTGCAGAAAGTCACAGATCAAATGCTGCACAAAGATATATATTAAATTGCTGTCGTATAAAAATTAACTCAGACAGAATCAATGGACCAGAAACATCTTCATTATAATACTGGGACTAGTGTGGCCCTCTACACTTTGTAGGGAAAATCAGGTCTTAGTACATTTAAAGTTCTGCCAGAATATCACCCAGAGTACTAAATAGTGAAAAGCTCTATCTGCAAGCATTTTCAATATGGATAGGAAGAATTTGCTCGATTGCTCATGTTTGTGAGGTTTCGACAGCATCGTTGTGGAAGGAATCAGCTTTATTCACAGCAGCAGCTGACCCCACATTACAATTTTTATCTTGCTGATTGTTGAATACGCTCAGCAAGACTGAGCTTCCCCTCCAGCTGAAAACACAACTGTTGTCTGCAGTGCAACACAATTTGCCTGCAGCAAATGCACCAGAAATTCAAGATCCTTGCAAACATACTGAACTTGGCCATTCTACATCATCTTTTCCATATAGTAAATGCTTAAGGAAATTCAATGTCTTCTGGCTTAACCTGTAGCTCTACTACAACAATTTGGGAGAATTAACAACTTGTAAAAAATATAGTTTTAACTCAGCTGAAACAATTTGGCAACTAAGATCTAAATTCACAAAACTTCAGGTCTAAAAAAAATATAGAACTTCAAAAAGAAATATTGGAACAGGTCATTTCAACATTTCTAACAAAAGTTTCATCTTTGGGGAGTTTTTCTTTAAGAAAAAGCAAACAAGGGTTTAGAAGCGTTGTCAGCTTAACAGTAGCAGTAGCCCTTACCTTTTAAAAAGCATCTCTGTGAGGAGGACATTTATTCAGGATGTAGCTGGCAGAATTTCCTATTCCTCAGCAGGCTAAAGAATTTGAAATATTATCTCTGTCTCCTGTCTGATTTTCCTAATTATTGTGCTCTAGGATATTCTGGAGCAGGTGATGAGACTTCCTGTAGTTGATTAGTTTAGTTGTGTCAACAGCTGTTTCTAGAACTAGCCCCGAAAACACCAAGCAGGTAACAGCCATCCATTATAAAGAGATGGGTTGTGTGACCCAATCAGTCCCTCCATCTGTGGAGGCAGATATTCAACTAAAACTGTCTCAACAGTCATGGAAAGAAGTTGGACAGATGAAAAATAGCTGTCAAAGAAAAACAGTATCATCACAAACAGCAATATTCTGTACTGTCTACAAGAACGGCTAAGAATTACGCTGTGAGTACAAAGTAGGCTTCCAGAGGTTACCCAACAGCTGGACGCAAGTTTTGTGGCCTTTTTTAGAGTTTCATAAACTTCTGTTCTCAGAATATAGAGCTGTTGAAAATTAGCTATTGTTTTAAATTTCATTACAGAAGTGAACAAAAGGAAAACTGGAAGAGGAGATAAATGATAAAAATTTTACATTATGCAGGACCCAATCCCATAACATTACTTAGGTTGCACCATTGGGAGCGTAGGGAAAAGGTTATAATCCTATGGAAGCAAAGCAGAAACGAGCGTGTGGGACTTTTGCTCTTTACATTCTTAATTAATATAGTCTTAATATGATTTTTTTAAAATATGCACAACAAACATGACGTGCTTCACAGATAATAGCACCAATTTTCTTAAGATTTTGTGGTTTGAGAAGTAACACGGATAAGAAAAGTAAAGCTGAATACCAATAGAGCTGAGATTTATGTTCAGCCTTTAGCAATATTTTAGTACTATGGGAGAAATCTGTTTATAAATGTTTTAAGGAGGTTCAGTCCTTGATCCTGCCTATGCACTGCCACAGGGTTATTTCTGGTAGCCAACTGTAATGACGTTAGCTTATGAAAAAGTGAAGCAAATTTAAAAAGGTGACTAAAACATTTAAAATCCTCACTGGAGGCAGCAAGTGCATCTTTTGATTCTAAAGCACAGCTTTGTTACACCTGCTCTAGATTTGCCTTCCACACCAGTTCACTTCCAAATCATTTTGTGCATTAGTGTGGAAACAAATGCAGGTAAAATAAAAAAATGTAAAAACAACTTTTAAAAATAAAATCCTATGTCCCCAAATCTACAAAGAACAAAACTGAATGAGAAAATAGAAAAATCATTCTTATTTGTCCATTCGGATTCTATTTATTTTCTTATAAAACAGACTCCCTGCAACTTTTCAGGCTCATGTGAAGATGAATCAGAGATGAGACTTATAGAGGGACACGAACACATTACCCAGATGAAATAGTGAAGCTTTTAGTACCCTTTTAGCGTCAGCAAGAGTTTGTTTCGTATGACACAGCTGCCTACTCACACCTTTTCCACTGGTTAGAATACAGCTACAGGCTGCCTTTTCAAGACTTCTGCTGCTATGGATATACACAAAGAACAACTGATTTCTTTCTCAGAAGTCCTGCACTTAGTTTTGGTAGGTTAGCGTAAAGTAGGTTCCCTTGACATAGGCAACATACTAGAAGCAGCAGAAGCAGGACAGTCTCCCTGCAGCTCCACCTGGTCCCTGTGCAGGGCTGTGGGAATGAACCTCTCAGCACAGAATTAGCAGAAGCACTTTTGTGGCTCAGCAGCATCTTTCCCCCTCTCCCTCACCAACTTACAGTGCAGTTGCTACTGTTGAGTTATCTGGCTCACAGCAAATACTGTGCTAGCAAATATTTAGGTAGGACATTGGTGAGACTGAGATTTGGGAAATATTCATCGTTCTCTCATGGTTCTGAAATTAACTACGTATTTTGTAGTTCTGCACTTTTTCTGTACTGCACTTAATGGAAGTCATAAGAGCATTTACATGTTCATGGATGGTTCCACTCTAAAGGCTCAGTTTCTGCAGGTGAAATCAGACAGATCTCAAAGTGGAAGCAACTGGAAACAATGGTGGATACTCAAACATTAAGTTTTAAGAGACCATTAGAAAGAAAGGACTGGCAGAAAATTTATGCAACCCTTTACTCCCTTTTCAGCACTCAGAACAGACTCAGACGTGGCTGAAGTGGTGCGTGCTTCCCTCTGCAGAGAAGGTCAGTCTTGTTACTGCCTCCGAAATCATGCTACTTGATTTAAAAATGGTGGGGTGGAGTTGGGAGCGTTCAATATTTTTTCTTGTTTATCTTCATGCTTCATAAGCCCACTTTTTCAAACCTTTCTCCACAACTAGAAGAAGATTATTTCATAATAATGACTGTGATAGTTTTTATTTTAAACTCTTTCAGGGGCTGGTGCTTCATGAAAATCAAACCATTGCTGAGAAACTCCTGACAACATTTTGAGAGGGCAACACAACTGTATGTTCTATTTAAAGAGAGTCAGCAATCACAGAAGAGCTGCCATTTAACTGATTGACCCTGCTGCGAAGAGAGAGAATTAGAAGTTGCAACTTTCAAATTATTTAAACAGGTTCTTTATGACTTAGGGGGGAAAAATGAAATCTGACATTAATATTGGCCAGCACATTTACTAAAATACATATAATTCATTTGGAAGGAATGATACCAACTCTGAGCTTAATCTGAGATGTTGACATATAAGAACAACTCAGTTTCTGATTTTATTTATTTTAGTCAACCCCACCTTCCCTCTCAGATATCTGTGTGTCGGGCTTTGGTGCACTCAGACTCTCAATGTGAAACAGACTTCACCAATTTTATGTGTCAGCTCAAGCTCTGTCCTTGCTGTCTGGTGTCAGACAGAAACCTAACATCATTTTGCACCTGCTGACAACTGTTAATTGTGTACAAATTGAGACTACCAGAAATGGCATCAAGATCTAAACAGAATGGAACAAAGACGCAATCCTCCATCTGAACAAAAGATATTAGAAGAGGGATAATGAGCATCTGCTATCACCTTCACAGTATTAAAAATTCTTATTAATAATACCTGCCAAAAAATTCTTCCAGATGGCAACTGTTGCCTTTCAAAATATTTGATAGGCTCATTTATAAATTATTCACATTGAAATAGGCATTTCTAATACTTTATTTGTGTTAGTCCTTTCTGATTCTATAAAAAAAATTGTACTATCCCACAGGTATAAAACCAGAAGTCATTCTTAAAATCAAGATAATTTTATACTTTTTATCTTCCAAACTTGATTCTGTAGTCAAATGAAACACTAAAGGTTTTGCTCTAAGACACCATAATCAATGAAAAGCATTACCAAGTCATGTGCTTGAGCTAGACATAAAATCATAGTAATCCAGCTGCAGATGCCCTTTATAAAACTAGCCCAAGCCTTCTAACAAAAAAACAAAATCACTATACGTAAAATAAATCTTCAGCTTCTGCAAACTATTCTAGTTCTATTGATAACAGTTTGCATTAATAAAAACCTAACTAACCGAGCAGAGTTGGGCTACCTCAGTGCATATCCTCCTGGAGAAACCCTCTTCACTGCTTTCCCGTTCGTAATGCAAAAGCAGAGTCCGTGCAGAGTGAGGAGGCCTTTTAGGTGGGAGCAGAACTCTGAACTTTGGAAGTCAGATCACTGGAATCGCTTCCACTTCCACATTTCAGACCTGTTTTGAACAGCCTTCACAACTGCCAGGCTTGTACCTTCTTATCTCTGTAACAGTTAGAAGTCCTCCGACTTAAGTTCAGTTTAGAAAGAATTATTGCAATATCTCAGATGCAAGTAAATAGAAGTATTTAGCAATAAACATGCAAATCAAATAAAAATTAGAACAACTTACTGCAGGTCCAATTATGCCCAGATGGACACTGGGATCCTTTCTGTGCCAATCTAAAACAGAAGAGCAACATCTTTTTATTAATCAAAATTACTAATTTTTAACTTAGTTTAATTCTTTCTCTGAAATCAGTGTAAATACCTGCATTAAAGTAGAATTAGGCAAATATTGTACCACTACTTAAAAGACTGAATGTATACCAGATTTCACGCTTAGCCCTCCTCAGAATTCAAATGATTAGCATATTTGAAAGTTAGTATTTAGCATTTCTGCTTCATGCAATCTTGTATGATTCAAGGGTTATTCAACTAAGCTGAGATATTAATTTTGAATCATCTCAAGACAACAATGCTCTACAGAATACAGTGACTTTGGCCACTAAGACAAAATGATATGAATTTTTCCTTCTATGTAAAGAAATGTGTGAAAGCAACTGCAACCGTTACAATTAATACTTAATTGCTGTGTGCATAAGAGAAATCTGTCACTCTTCCAATACCAGAAAAAAATCAGTAACTTGACTTTAATAAACTACATTTGTTACTAAGTGTCACAAGGTGGTAAAAGCTTAGAAAAGTAAATTGAATAGTGGAGTCTAAATTTCCAACTTAGAATATCTGAACCTTTTACAGACACACACATAGAACCTGGCAAAATGTTCACCTGCATGACTGCGAGTAAACTTCAGCCTAGTTTACAATGCTGAGCCATAAAGATGGGTGGTAAAATTTGCTTGTAACTTTAATGATATTAATTAGCACACATGCAAATTGGTGTAACAGCCACAGGACGGTAAGACTAAAAAAGTTATTTTGGAGTAGGTGAACTTATCTTTTGTATTCCATTAATATTGTATATTAATGCAACAGCATTAATACACAGCTGTTAACAGCAAAATAGTTTTCCCAGCTAGTAAAATCATCAAATACTGCTTTGATTTTATGCTCTGTTCTTCCCAGCAGTCTGGAAAAGACGTAGTACAGAAATAATGTGTTGAACACATCACTGGTTACATGAGCATTTTTTTTTTAAATGTAAGCATATTATGAAGTTTTCTACAAAGAACAAAACAGCTTATGCCAAACTTAGAAACATGAAAACAATTGCATCTGAACCCAGGGACAAAACAAGGGTATTCAAACAGCAGGTACCTACCTGAAAATACATCTACTAAATACAGAGGATCTTTGACTCTTCGAAGTCCGCATACCAAAAGAAATACGTGTAAACTGTCTGTATCTGTAGGAATGTCTGTAAGAAAGAATTTTAAAAGTCTGAATGCAAGTGAAAAAGCTGAACACTCCAAATTGTTTAATGAATGAACACATACCATGGTAAAAGCAGTACCAGGGTCTATTCTGAAAAATTCCCATTATTGTTCCCTCTGTTTCTTTTTCTCACATCAACCCTCCAATCAACTCAGTGGAGAACTTAATCATGCACATCATTTTATAGGGCACAGGAGTTTATTTCCAGAGGCAGTGAATGTGCAGGATTTGGAGAAATGGCTGGTGGTCAGCATTCCTCAACACAAGAACCCAGCTTTGACTGACTAGGCAACTATACAAATCAGTGTGTTCCTCAGTTTTTCTACCCATAAGGAGAAAAAAATTGCATCCATACAAAAACTCAACACCTGTTTCAAGGATATTGCGAGGTTTAGTTAATCATTGGCTGTAAGGATTTAGAGCTCTTGATCTGCCACTTTTTGTTATAAAAGATCAGGTAAATGTCCCATAGTTATCTATCCCTAAAGCACTAGCACTGCTACAGAATAATTAACTAGAAGTTAAATTATTGCAAAGCATTTATTTTAACTATATAAATATATACAAAACATATATTTCTTATTGATAAGAAACACACATGAAAAATAATTTGGGAAAAAAAATCTCAACATGGGAGCTTTTGTCATTGAGAATCTCTGTTGCAAATACACAGCAACAACCCATAAAAATAATTTTGTAGACTATATTAGAAAAAGAAGATCTGATGTATGCTATTGCAGTTGCCAGTGGCTCTATGACAGCACAATTAATTCAGAACATACTTCTGGAGAAGGGTCACTATGTGATGAACTTTGGTAAAATGTATTTATGATAAAACAACATAATTCACAATTGCTGAATGAACACACATAACAACAACATAATTTAATAAACACTAGAGGGGTTGAAATGCTCACGTTTGATTTACTGTACTGAACAAATCGGTTTGCCGTCCTTCAGTTCACCTGTTTATGGAGCTGGTGGCAAGGATGGATGATGTGGATTATCTAACGGTAGGCAGTTCAACATGGAGCAGCAAACCGCTGCTCTTCGGCAGCAGGCTGTTTGTGGGACGTCAGCACTTGGGTCCCACACCGGGGCTGTGTCACGCAGCTACCAGGGGGGCCATGCTGCAAGGGCAGAATGACTGTCCGTGGGATTTCTGATCACCAGAGAAAGGCAGCAGGACAGGCATGGTGGCACGGTGCCCTGCTGCTGCTGAACGCTGCAGGGCTCCCTCCTCTGTGGCCTCCTCCTCCCTTCCCCTTCCACTCACCACCAGCTGCAGGAACAACTCAGCTGCTCATACAGCACCACTGAATTGCTGCAATTTGCAATTGAAGATCACCCAGACTTGGTACCAGCTTACGGTTCCTCACAGTGTTGTATAACTTCACTGCAGGGTCCGCTCCCTACCAGGAATACGCCAGGAATATCTCCCCTCACGTCAAAGAGCTGGATTAACGTGAGCTCTGCATCAAACCTCTATCTGTGGGAGAGGGAGAATCGAGAGAGTGGCGATTCGCAACATACTCAAGTGCTATTGCCTTTAAAATTAAAATCCAGTTCAGGGACTTTTAAATACTCCCGGTCACAGAGTTCAGTATTGAGTCTATCTCCTTTAACTTAAACTTAAGCTGTCAGGAGTGGCTGCAGCAGACATGGTAAGTAATATTTTACTCGTTATTGAACCAAGAAATAATTTGTAATTTATAATACACATACATTTGGATTGAAAAAGCCATTCTTCTGCTGCAATGACCCATTAATACTGTTTGTTTTTAAGATACGCAGCAGTGGTTTCAATTCATGACAAACTCACACAAAACAAATTACTAGAAAGTGTCAGCAAAATTCAGATTGCATTTTAACTACCCAAATATTCCTTTTAATTTCCCGGCACAAACATTCCTTTTAAATTATGAACTCCCACCTATCAACGTTCACAACCTTGAACTCTCACTGCAGACAATCCCCCTCACGCAACTTCATAAAGTCCTACTTGTCTGTAACAAAATTTTATGCACTTTTCTCTGAAACAGCAGATACGGGGTACACTGGACTACAGACTGGATCCTACCTGGCATTTCTGAAAACTGCCATAGAAAGCCTAGTTGAAAAGGGGTTTGCCTCTGCCACTCAATTTAGTGAAGTGAGAATCAGCTGTAGTTTTATTTTATTGTACGCTGTAGATCTTAGTCATCACTTCAGTCATTTCTATAGGCAGACTTTCCCCACTCCACGCACTTAGAAGCACATAAAGACATTCCTGAGAAGCTTGTCTTACCAGCACGCCACTGCCACTGGGTAGTGCTGGGAGTTTACTCATTCTCTGTCTACTTCAGATCAAACTTCAGCAGTGTTTGTGTAGCTTGTTAGCTTTCTGCTCATTCACTGAAAATGGTTAAATTCACACATCAAGATGCTGCCTGCATCGGTGTTTTCCCACCTGTTGTATTCTCAGGCCTTGCTAGCAGCCCTGCTGTTGGGGGGGTAAGGCAGCTATTTGTACAAGCAAGCAATCACTTGAGTACGCTTTGTCCTCACAAGAACGCTGAAAAGGGGGACATATTAAGAGAATAAGAGCAATAGCTGCCTTTACCAGCTATAGACATCAGCTGGGTGAAAACTGGTATTTGAAAGACGACATTTTTTCTTTTTCCTTCAGCTGAAACAAGACTTTCAGTATGTGAATTCTTGCTACCATTCTGCCTTTCCCAGACAGGCTACTTCATCTGTAATAAGACACTACCACCTCATGTGATTCAGTTCTGAAATGGAAATACATCCACACGGCACAATCAACTGACTTGTTCTTCTGATACATTCACTGCGTCACTATCTTGTTTGAATGACATGCAAACACCCAAATAACAAAAAAATGTTTGTGTCTGTTTCTCCCCATTACTGTTTACCGTTACAAAAGCAAAGACTTGAAACAGCACACTGTGCTTCATTATCTCTTAGCTCATGCATCCTTCTGTTTGCTTTGCAAAGAAAATACAAAATGGAAAATTTGTACATAATCACTGGCAATGAAAATAAAAAGACTGCATGGTACTTGTTTTCCAGCCATCCTTCAGAATCACTATACACTAAATGAAAGTCAACCATTGTCACTGTAACGAACATCTCCTTCGGTGTCAAAAATAATTGCTTAATGTCAGTAAGAGATGCTCCTTTAAACATGCGTTGTCAGTATTTGTCTATGGCTGTAGTCTGATTTGTTACATTGGCTTTATCTATAAAAAACAGTCACACATTGGCCCCAGCCAGTCTTCAGCCTGCTTAGCAGGTCGCCTGTTTAGCAAGATGTGAGAGGTCAAAACAAGAACAGTGATTGATAGGATTATGAAAACTCATTCCTCTCGTCAGCTTGACGGTGTGCTGCCCTGATACGCCGCACAGGACCACAGGGATGGTAACAAATGAACTGCGGGTGAGCTGAAACGAGTCAGACACAGGGGAAGATGAAGACTGACATGGAACTCCCACAGTCATGCAACTCTTTTTTCTTGATGGAGCAGAGGTGGTATTACGCTGCTCAAAAACTGAAACACAGCAATGTAGCATTGGCACTTAAAATTTCACGGCGGACTTGCATGATCAAAAGGGTATCCAGCTGCTGTGCCACTGTATTTGTTGATAGTATTGGAACCTGGCACAAAATATATTGGCTAATAGACGAAATGTGATTAATGCTCAGGATTCATGTTCGCCTGCTGGCTGTGATTCTGAGTCATGGCGTGGCCTAGAGAAAGTTTGTCAAATCTAGACGTATCCATCTACACTTACTCATTCATCTGTAAGCAGGTTTAATAATTGCTTGACTTGAAGAAATGGCATTGGGTTTAGCTTTCGGTAAACTGTTTTGAGGTTTTCAGTTGCAAAACAGGATGAGAGAATGGAGTATATCAGCAGTGGAAAACATTTTATAATGCAGCACTGGAAATAAGCAGTTTATTCTTTAATATTTCATTGGCTCCTACTTTGTTCCTTACCTGAAACGGTGTAGTTTGTCACATCAACTATTTTACTATTATGACACACTATGATAGTTTACACTTCAGCCTTTATAAAAATCTGTACTTAGATGCCAGGCTAGCAAAACATGAACACAGAGAGATAACACAAAAGCCTAAACAATTTCTGAAGCTTTAGTAAGGACATTGTTTTTCTAAGAAAGGCGAGAATGAGTAGAAGTGTTATCTAAACAGATTTTGAAAGAGCAGATTCATTTAAGCCCATCTCTCTAGGTACAATCAGGAAAAAAATGTAAGAATCACAGAGGTACAGTAAAAATAAATACATTACTGCAAATCTTTAATCTTACTGAAAAGCTGCAGGCCTCTAAGTGAATGAGTAATTTCAAGCATTAGCTTGCTGAGAGGTAAAGAAGCAGTCTGAGAATGTCTTAAGTGAGCAATTTTCTTCTCACTTGCTCAAGTAAAGAAAATAAAAAATATTTTTCTTATTTAAAAGCCTTTACTGTGCTTTTGTAGGGTGTTTTCAAAATCTCTAAAGAGGAGAAAAATGTAAAAAGGAACAATGTGATTTTTCATATAAAGTTATTATTTTGGACCTGAACCAACAACCCCACAAAGCCAAAGTTCTTAAAATGTATTCATACCTTTACAGTTTAAAAGCCAATCTGTACTAGAGGTTAAGTGTACTTTATCAAGTATATCAATATTGGACTTATAGGTTATAATGCAGTATACAAAGATTGCCCAGTAACATAAAAAAACTGTCTGTAGTCAAAATATTTCTCGTTAATATTAGGTCAAGGACGAACAAAAATTTTAAGATTAATTTTCCAGTCCCAATTTCAAGTTCACTGTTGTGTTCTATGTGCCTTTAGAGAACAATATCAAGTCCATATTATTTGGGCTTAGTCATCCATTTTTGGTTTTGTTCAGAAGCAAAATCTAAGCCACGATGAGATGGTGAATATCCCTTTTCAGTTTCCTTTCTCTTCACTTTGAACCACAGCAGGTCTTTTTATTCTCCTGAAAATTGTTCATCTATCTTTCTATGCATCTGAAGTATTAACTGATCTCCTAGAAAAGGAAATTCACAGGTTTATTGCTGAGATTTCAGTCTCTAAGATGGTTATTTTGTTTTGTTGAGCTTGAAACACGGATACATTTGTCCAACTCTGTCATGCATTTTTGATATTCTAAATCTTTCCATTTGTAGTTATTCTTTAAATTAATCTCCCTACACACGGCAGAAATACCATACGTTAGCCCTTCCAGTCTCCTGGCGCCAAGAGTTCGATTTTGCATCTCTTTCACAAGTCAACTGTTAAAAGGAAGCTGCCCAGACCAGCCAGGTTTTCCAGCTTGTTTGACATGGCAGTGTCCTACTGCAGTACAGCCTCAACATCTTATCTTACTTTATACTGACTCTGAAGTTTCTTCAGCTGAAGCCACTGATGACACAGAAATCCAGTAATTATTAGCCCAATTAGGTCTTATTTGAGCAACGTACTTAACCACATGCAGATCTCAAACATTTACAGATGTTTTATGAAGTTGAGCTTTTATTTTACAAAGCAATTTGTTTCTTAGAAATTAAGGTGAAGTGGAGATAATAACTATATCCAAAGTGTTTACACTGCTATTCACTTTCAATAGTGAACAATTGCTAGACTTGCCGATATGTTTGTGAAGACAACAGAAGCTAAACGAACCTGTTAACTTCCAGGGGCAGGCTACTAATCCAGAAAAAATAGACTACAAAATTCTCCAGCAATCCTTTTTTAATCCTGTTTCTCATTATTTCTAACAGATCAGACAACAAAGAAGCTCTGTTGGGGAACATCGTTCACTGCTGCTATCATATCATTATTTCTATGGTCAGCTACATATCTGCACAAACTTTTAGTACTTCATTTTTCTTATGCAGGTCTTTTTTTTCCAACATAGCTTTAGGAAAATATAATGCCTCTGTAAAATCCTGTGTGTGTCATGACAGGTTATGTAAACTTTTCAAGCTCTGAAAATAGCTGTGCTATGAAGCAGAAATTATTTGAGAGTAGAAAAATCAAACTACAAAAATATATTGCATATTTTATTTGATAGTGCAACAAGCATCTGATCCTATGACTCTACGTCCCCTTCCAGGAAACCAGTTTTCAGTCTTATCTTTCAGTTGGGTAAATCAGCTTTCTCAGTTCATTAGTATACACTTTGTTAGTTATCTACGTCTTCTAATCACATGATGCCCAAGTGTTTATTAGGGTTTACATCTTACAAGCTTCAGCCACATTCCAATGAAATCAAGGAGCCTTTCATCATGGTATGATGACATCAAGCCTGTCTGTGATCTTAAGTAGCTATGCTCCATCCTTGAGCTAAGTTAGAGAAGATCAGTCTCAGTTTTTGCATTTACTTGAACTGTCTTGTCATTTTCTGTCAATCAATTTTCAGCAAAAGTGTGAACTTTCATTGCCTCTCTGAAGTCTAGAGACAGGCATCTAAAATTGCTAACTGATTATGCTGTATAAAGATTCCTGTATTATAAGGTCAGAGAAAAACATTTTGATCATCCGGTCTGACTTCCAGAGTGACGCAGGCAGTAGTACTTCCTTAAATAGTCTGAGTTTCTAAATATACTGAAAACACTGTCTTCTTGAAGTCTGTGTTGAAATCTGCATTTGGTTCAGCTTTTCGGTTTGGCTGCCATTGTTAACAGTCTCTCATCCACAGGAGACAAACACTGTGAAGCTGACTGTTAACCAGAATGCAAATCAACTTTAAAGCTCTTTTTTTGTAGATTTAGCTAATAAATGTTTTAACAGGAGCTAGCACACTAACAGTACACAAACATCACCTCCGCAGCTCTCAAGTCTGCTGCTGAGACTATGAAAAAAATACTAATTCCATGAGTTTTGTACTGAGATTGCATTGCACCCATAATAACAACAATAAAAAAACTTTCTCAGCCCTGCTTCAGTTTGTATCAGGCAAATGCTATTTATGTTAGCGACCCAAACTATCAAATGAAGTGTACAAAAAGCTTGGGTTCCTTACCTTCTAGTTTGGTACCATTCGCATGTAGGGGCTGGGGGAGCGGAGAAGATTCCTGCAGTAAAATGTATTTGATGCATTCTGCCACTCACTTAAATCTATCACTGAATTCTTTTTGAAGCCATTACACTGATTTAAAGAGACTATTTATGTACTGGTGTTATATTTCACATGAGTCAAATGTTAAGGATTTTCTATGACTGAAAAAAAAATCACTGCAAAGAATATTCATAAGAAGTCTGTTCTATGAAAAAAAGCCTTGAAATATTCTGAAGAGCCTACTTCATTTTAAAGAACAACTTGACAATGTCTGGCCTGATCTCCAAGGATGTTTAACACTGATGCCTCAAATGTACTATAAATTGCATTAAAGGATATATGCTGTTTCTTTACATCCAGTCCTGGGAATCCTGAATTTGACAAATGTTCAAGGATACTGCTAAAGGTCCAGGCAAGAGTTATCTGGAGAAATATTTCCCACAAAAATCATTAAATGCGTTTAGATATGGAATTGAACTTCATGAAAAAAGTCGGGGGAAAAAAAAAGATCATAAATGCCATGAGGAGAGTGAGATTGTACACCTTTATCTGCATAAAAGCTAGGGATCTTTTCAAGTGCACTTTATTGTGCAAGCCTATGCTATCAAAACTGTATTCTTCTGAGCATAACTGCCTTCTATTTTTGATAGTTTTTTACTGATTGCTCCAAGTTTAGTGGAATTTTAAACACTTTGAAACTGAAAATCCCCAGAAAAGCAATTCAGTGGGAACCCCTAATTAGTCTGTGGTAAGCACAAAGGTACAGCCAAAAAGCCTGCCTCCATGCGCAGCATTAAAAGAAGTGGAAATTCTAGGCTGCCACCAGAGATGGACATAGAGACAGGACTGATAAGATACATGAGATGAAAGAGTCATAAAAAACAATACTCAATAATATGATGCCAGTATTCAAGTTATTATTTAACAGGCACACATGTTAGAGTCACATTTTAGTTTGCTTTTCATGTACATTATGAATTGTTTTGCATTTCTGCATTAGTACACATTAGGCAAAAAACTGTCTCTAACATATTAGATGAAATGCTCTTTAGGGGGAGCTTCCCCCTCCTCAAGCTGTTGACTGCTCTTTTGATCATAAAATGGTTGGACATGAGACCAAATCAACACTAAAGCTGTGGTAGCAAGTAACAAATCATTTCACTTCAGAAAATTATTAATCTTAGTGGCACTGGGCTTGCGTGACATGATTTACTGAGAACAAAATAACCTCACGATGCCCAATTTAAAATTGGACATCAGTTTTGAATAATGGCACACATTTACTGACGTGATAAAGCTATTGACTAGTGAGGATCCATTTGTAACAGAGGGAACAGCTGTACTATCAGAGATCAGACTGATGAATATAATATTAAAATATTTTTTACCACAGTAAAATGCCTACAAATTCTTCTTTTGGGAAAAGGCAGCTGGAGCAATTAAAGCATTGCCAAGATCAGGTGACTTTAAATTAGGTCATCTGCCTTACACGCCATTACTTTGGTGAAAACAGAGACAGGCTCTAGATCAAGACCAAATAATAAAATATCAACACATATTTCCCCTCTTCACCACTTTTTCACCTCATTTGGTCTTCTGCAAAAGGCATCCACATTTTCTGTCACACAGCTGTAAAGTACAGCGTGCTCAGGTATTGGTGCTTTGGCCTAACTTGCCTTCTCAAGGACGTTGACCCATACATTGTGACCGCTTGATCTTTTGGTGCAATTCAGCCCTGGACAGACCAGACATCTGGAGGCAGTCTGGGTAGCTTACTAACCAGGCTAATCTGATCAATATTCTGCCTGACTCTAATATTAGAGTTTTTCATTTTTCATATCATTAAGTCATTTTATTACATAATCAGTTAACCACATTCTAAATTTCTTTCATCATTGACATCTACTAAGAATAAATATAACGAATATGGAAAAAAGTGAGTTTTACCTGCATTTTGTAGAAATCTATACCAGTCAAATGTTTCACAGGGCGTAGTCTTAATTCCTGTGTTGAAAACAAATAGAAACACAACATGTTTGATTGGTCCCTGGATGGCTGAACTAAGGCTCTTGATGCCTTGCCCTAAGAAAACAGTACTTCTGTCAAGCACAATGAATTCCACACACAGCTGTTCCCATCTCAAGCTTTTCTCATCCCAACAATGTGAAGTTGTCTGCATAATCCTTCCACAGTCCTCAGACTGAAATTCAATCAAAAATTCTGCACAATCACACAGTGTATAAACTACTTTTGCAATCCAGGGAATTAAGCTCACTTACACCGTGCTAAACTTGGGTTTTCAAAATCTACATACAAGATAATATTATCTGAGGGAGCATATTTTTCCAAAACAGATACAGGTCAGCTGAGACCCAAGTTCTTAACATAAGACAAAGAAAGTAAATCAAATTTATATCAAAATTAAATATTAATCTAACATGGATATTAACTTGCTTTGCCTTCTGTTAAAGAATAATTATTTTATTAATGAAACGATTTTATTAATTTGTTTAATCTCTTAGTTAACTATCACCTCACAAGGGGCTTAAATACATACTAAATATGGGCTAAACAGACATCACAATGAGTTATTTCAACATAACAGTTTTAAAAGCATTTTTATTTTCTTTGAAAGTGAAATATACAAAATAGAATGAGTTTTGGAATCTGTAGACAGTTACTTTTAGACATATAAAATCAGGAGCTCTAGCTTAAGTAATCACACCTAAAATGCTGGGTTCATAAGTAATATACTTTGGAGTCCATACTGGTTGGGTGTCATTATACTGAGAATTCAACTTCAAGCATTTAAAAGAATTTGGAGTTTCAGAGAAAACTCATTCAGCATCAAAACTTCCACATGCTTTGGAGAAAGACCTTAGGTGTTACCTTGTCTTTCAGATTCCTACTGTAAGGCATCTGGGAAAAAAGAGTTGAAAGTTTAGGCTAAGAGACTGAAATACTGCCTCAATTAATGTCAACGGCAAAAATCTCAACTTCAGTGGAGCCAGGACTTCAAACCCCCTACCCATTTCAGAAAATGTTTCTGGGACAAAGAAGGTAGATACATAAACAAACAGGTACTAAACACTTGATCAAATAAATTGAATGCCTTAGTCAATATTTCAAAACTCTTACCTTGAGTTTGGACATATATTTTCTTCCTAGCATCTGGCTTTAAAGAGAGGGAGAAGAAAAGTAACTTTCATAGTTCATCAACAAAGATCTGTTCATTCTTCACAAAAACCCCAACTAGTATAACAAAATGCACATCAGTGTGATTTTCTTTCGTCTACTAAAAATCAAAACAGACTGTTAGAAAGATACATTTGAGTAACACCAAAAGCCAAGAGTCAGCAATGCAAACTACGTTTACTATGAACATTTACAGTATAAATGAGTTAATTTTGCAACTAACACAATTACCAAGTTAGTACAAACATCTTTAGTTTATCTTTGTATATTTTCTCATCATTAACCTGTTTATTGCATAGAAAATTAAAATATTTCCCTAGAATAAAAAGATTTTCAGCTACAGAACAGCCCTAGTGCCCCAAAAATGTTAGTCTTGAAAGAAAAATTATAGCTAGTTTCAAAACCACAGTCTATATTTATACATAATAGAATTTTTAAATGCATCAGGCATGAAATAAACCTCATTTACCTCTCACCTTTTCAAAAACTGCTGTCAAATATATGTAGACGTGTCTATACAGGAAAACTGGCCGGTAGTAGTTATTGCAGAATATCCACAAATAAAAACTGCACAACAAATTATTTTAGAATAGCTATAGTAAAAGAGGTAATTACTACACTTCAAAGTTACTCCTGAAGTGCTACTACACTAGTTATTTAATTTAGGTGATTAAATAAGCAAGTTCATATTTCATTATCTTGCTATAACTCCAACCATCTATTTGTGGTACACATTTGTTTCACGAAAACATCGAAATATCTTTCCACACTGAAAAAAAACCCAAAAAAACAAACACCACCACCCTGCAGCAAATAAGCAGTGTTATTTGATCTCAAAGTTTTTGTGCAAAGCTTTATGTTCAGACAATTCCTAGTTGTCTGCACTACTGGACTGGCTGCAGTGCCTGTACAGGAGTAAGCTAAGGAAGATATTGCTCAACTGGTGTAATCTCCAATGGATTTGCTAAATACAACCTTTAATGTTTTAGTTTGAAACTACATCTTTTCAAGCAGTTCCACTAACACTATTGCTTTATTTAGCATCATAGCATCCAGAAACTAACAGCCTTCTTTAGAGTGCTGGTCTTTGCTACCTTGCCTCCTTTTTGGTGACAATTTCATTATGTAGAGAGGCACAGTCCTAGCAGGTCCCTATTTGCCTGCCATGGCTCCTTCTAAAGTGCAGATGGAGAAAGGATTGCCAGGCTGCCCGTCCAACCATTCCACTTTTGAACGGTGGGATACACTGCTGATACACTGCTGAACTCTTCAACCTAAATACTGCTATGCAGACTTGCCTCGTAATGTGGAATGTTGTTGGAATAACGTAGCCAGAGTTAACCGATGCAGAGCATCATGTGTACCAGTGCCTCATGTCAAGCTGCACATTAGTCTGCCCTGCTCCTCTCCCATCCCACCCCATCCTTAGCAGATTGTGAAACCACACCTGCAGCATAATGACTTGAAGGCAGGAAGAGAACATGTATTAGGAGAAGCAGAAATAATGCAGAAACAAACTGTTAAGCAAGCAATTCCTGAACCAGTCAGCTCAGGAAAGAAGCAGCCAAGGAAGTGATTTTTTTTTTTTTTCTCTTGCGAACGTTTTGGTTTTCCCCTGTCACTACTATGTGACTGCCCTCCCAGTCCACTGCCCAGTCATAAC
>Ga0181612_100261_pt1 | contig 26751 bp, 9 predicted proteins | sample HoacroProtozoa21_FD_119630 | JGI IMG/M metagenome (GOLD analysis project Ga0181612, IMG submission 119630) | Hoatzin crop microbial communities from Cojedes, Venezuel. Combined Assembly of Gp0051906, Gp0051904, Gp0051908
ATAATGGAAAGCTGCACCATAGAAATATTTGGTATCAATACAATTTGCTGAACATAGAATCATAGACTGATAGAATCATTAAGGTTGGAAAAGACCTCTAAGACCATCAAGTCCAACCATCAACACAACACCACCAAGCCTGCTAAACATAATTACTGACATAATTAGTGTTTTGATGGGTGACAATAAGAAAATATTATCCAGCATGTGCATATTTCGTGTCAATCATTATTATTTGCTCATGATTTATTGCCCTAGTACAAAACACAACTGTAAAGATTGTAGACATGACTCATGAATTTCCAGTATCAATTTTTTTTCCTTAGTTTCCCTAAAATGATGGTCTCATCCAATCCCAAGATCAAAGTATTCCTCTACTATGAAGTCATCTGAAATACTCCAGAGGAGATGCAGGAGCATTGAATTATAACTTTGATTATAATAAGAGGTTCAGCATCATCTTTGTTCTTAAATAAAAAGCTTCATAAGAGGTACAGGATACGTATCTAATACCTTATTTAAGAATAGGACAGGAGGCAGACTACGTAGATGGTGTAGTAATGGCATACAGTTGTACTTAAGTGATTTCAAATTGATTGACTATAATATTTCTGTAATTTCTAGTAAGTCAATCCTATTTTCTCAAAATATGAGCCCGACTGGCATTTATAGAAGGCTTTAACATAATTTGTCAGTGTAAAAGGGATCTTCAGGTGGAGTCAATAACCTTTGAATTACATAATTTGATCCCCTTTATAATGCCTTGTTTCAGGGCTGAAGTGATGCAAAAGTAAATGCACCCATGTAAGTTGGTGTCAAGCCTCAGAGACACTCAGAGAGACTTAATAAAATAAATAGATCTCTTTTGCCAGAGGACATGCAGCTTTGGGAGGATTGGGACAGCTAACCGTTAAAATCAGAGCCAGCTCCTTCCCTTACTGTTAGAAACCATGTCTATAAAGCTCTGCTACTTGCTGTTGCCTCTCAAGGCAGATCCTTCTGTCACCTTCACCTCCTCAGGCTTGAATCCAAAAATCCCACGGACTGTGCCCATGCACCCTCTAGCCTGGGCCCCTGAGTTGGCTGTCCACAGCCTACCAGCACTTCTTTGTGCTGCACACAAGGGGGTAAAACCTCTTTCTGTAAATAGCTCCTCTCGTCTTCAATGCAGCAAAAACACAAAGCCCAGAAATAGTCCATATACTGGCTTTCTAAGGATGTCACTGGGAGGTGGGTGTTTTTTTATATGTGGGGAGACTCACAAGAGAAGTACAGCCAGAGAAGAAAATTGCTTTGAGTTCGGTGGAGGGTGTGCCTGTGAAATTGTTTCAAAGCTCTCTTTTTATGATGTCTGTGACGTTTCAGTCCATATTTACTGCAGCTTGTGGTTTAGCTAAGCATTTCAATCTTTAAGGGTAATAGTTTGAAATCTCCCTTTATCTGTCTGATTGGTCAAGGCAGGGCAACTCTTAAACTATTTTTGAAGCAAAGACTCTTCTTCAAAGTTTTTGTTCTGAGTCAGAACTTTATTCCAACCGGGGTTATAGGTCAGCCTTAAGTATCTGGTTAAATTCTGTCAGAGCCTGCAGAACTTCCAGCCTGTGTTTCAAACTAAACATGTACTTAGATAACGAACTTAAATTAATGCATCTTGCATCAGGGCTTTAGTCAATAGTTTTTTTTTTCAGTAAGCTAGTATAACATTTCTTTCTAGTTGAATGTATTTATGTCAAAGTGCCAGAAGGGTTAGGTTTCCAGCCTCTAATTTCCGATCTTTCTTCTTCTGGTTGATCTGGGATAGTAACCTCTGTCTTAATTTTGCAGAAAGAGTCTGATCTTGCATGCATGTAAATGAAAGTCAAAACTTTCATTTACTTCTGTTGTGCAGGAATATTTCCACAATGTACTGGCAGCTCACTTGACTTGACACTGAAGAACTAAATTAAGAAACATGTGCTTATATTTCCAAATCTCAGACATTTTTCATTTAAAAATACCCTAAAAAGCAAGTACCATTATTTGCAGCTCAAAAAAAGAAAAAAGGAAATAATTTTTACCTTACTGTTATAAACAAACATCCTGTTTTCTGAAAATTGAGCTACAGAGCTTTGGTCTAAATGTCAGACAAAAAAATGGCTTTTGCCTAACCTTATGGTTTTATATAACTCGAAGTATGTGTATGAAAATTCATTTTCCTTTCAGCAATGTGTCTATCAACAGTAGACAACTTACAGTGCATTATATTCTCTTTGTCTGTTTTGTGTTCTTTTATGGTCCTTGATATGATCATCACTGAGGAAGAAATACATGGTATTTCTGAAATGAAATGTAAGGTTGCACAAAGAGCATAGAATTATAATGTCAGACAGCTCAGAGATGAATATGGAGAATTTCATAATGGTGGTCAGACACATATTTATAGCATGAGTCTAACAAAATGTGAGTTGAACAGCATGATCCTAAGAAAACATTGGAACAACTCAATAAAGGATATGGCAGGTGCTCCATCAATGAAATCTTTAAACTGGGATTATATTTCTAAGATGAGATTTGTGGTCCAGTGCAGGAATTATTTGATGAGATTTCATTGCCTGCATTTTTATGTAGAATATCTTGCTGCATTAAAATCAGTACAGTAATGGACATTAGTCAGGACTCTGAAATCTTGCTAGATTTTACAAATGATACAAAGAAGTGGGAGTCTTAATTATTGCAGATTTCTGTCACAGAGAGTGACTTCAATCCACTAGGAAATTCAGTCAGAAAAAATGTTTTGATATGGTCAAGAGCAGGGGAATAAGAAGGGCAGGTACTACCTGCAGGAAGAAGACTATATCCTGCTAAGCTGTGACCCTGGCAAAGATTTCTGGGCCTCACTGATGAAGCAGCTGAAAATGAGCTCTAGCATGGCATAGTGTGAGTTATCCCTATATGACTAGTGCAGCGATGATTGAGTAAGAAAGAGAATATGATTTTCTTTCTCTGTATGTTAGCTAATTAGCTACTGCTAATTGCATAGTGTGTACCATCTTGGTGTGTTCACATTCAAAAAGGTGAGACTGCAGCGGCTGTAGCAACAAGTAACAGGGAAAAAATGCCTGCTGGTGAGAGACAGGAAGCCAAACAGATTGCCAAAATAGATGTGAGACATGCCGATTTCAGTGTGTTAGCACCCTCAGAGAGGGAAAATATTGTCTGCTTTTTGATGGAGAGAAGACAAGGACCCTCAGCTGGAAGTGGAGACCGAACAAAACCAGATTAAGTGGGTTTGAAATGGGCTACTTTTCTCAAAGATAAACATTAGTCAAGATATTAAACTCAGCAGAGACGTAACTGGTTGAAGACCACATGAAACATAAAATGTCTAGAGGATCTAAAGGTCTTCTCACTCAGATAGCGTATTACATGAAAGCAGGGTACATGGACAGCAGCAGAATTATGGACACGATTGTTTGAATACAATACTGACCTAATCCATGCTACTCTTCTCTCTTCTGCTACAAGATCTCACCCCAGTGATGCTGAGAGGAATATAAGTTTCCATGGAAGCAAGAACAAAGAGCAACTTTCCATGGAGTAATATTCAAATCCTCAGCCTTGAAATTCTGTGAGATCTGGGTTTTGGATTTAAAAACTGACTGACTCAAACTTCAGGTCCCTTCCAACCCAAAGCATTCTATAATTCTATGATCCAGTGGGAATCTACTGTGGGAACCTGAACTTCAGTGGGAGTACTGTGATGGAGTTCTGGAGTATAGATACGTGGAGTCCTAAGACCTCATTAATTTGAAAGGTCACTCCATCACAACTATTGCATATACATATCACGGTTTAGAGTGCTACAGATTACATAAAAATAAAACCAAAAGACAAAGTCATGCATATCAAATTCCCCTGAAATCAAGGATTTGGGTAAACTGGGACATAGACAAAACCATTCGTGGTTTTGAGTATATGACACTCAGCTGAGGAACTTGCCAGACCAAAATTACCACTTCCCATCAAAAGTTTAATAGGAACTGTGTAATTTTCTAAAGTTCAAACCCTATCCTCTTCCTATTCATCTCTAGCTCACACAACATCAGCCCTTGCCAGTTCCATTATCCAGTATTTCTAATGCTAAGGGACAGGTGAACTCTGCGCACTTTATAACAGCCTGGTTCTATTAACTCAAAACCTGTGTGTATCAGCCTGTTAATAATTACCACTGTCCTGACAGACTTCTTCCTGATTCACATCAGTGTATATGAGCAGGCCCAGTATTTTTTTATTTTGATGTTTTGAGGCATTTTTACCATGTACTTCCATAGAGCATTCAATTCTGCTTCCTTGACTTTCATATTAAGTCATGTTCTCATGTTTTCTCCAGTGATTAATGATTGTATCTTATGGTCACTCAGAAGAATGCATCTAGTCATTATGGACAGCGGAGTTAAAGATTCTTGGGGATTTAACTTCCTTCCATTCTGCTTGTATTAATTAAGTTCTATTTTCAAATTTATCATCTTAAAAGGAAGCTTAACTGTAAGTACAGAGCAGCTCTGGTCTATGGAAGAATAATTTTCTTGGTGAATCTATTAGTCTTTTAACTTGCCCTCTGGCTGAATAGCTAGAATGGAAATAGTTCCTCTCCACCACTTTTGGGTTTGCTCTAAATCAGGAGATAATTGACTGGGCAAAAGAATCCATTCACATCTATGTGGATTGAAAGAGAGAGCCACCGTGGGCTGCAGTGCAGTGGTACAGGTGGTAAGACTCAGTCTTTGTGATGGTGGTCTAGTATAGTACAGAAAGGAAAGGTAGTCTTCTGGGACTGGTTAAACAAGGAAGGAATCAACATTGGTGTGTCAATGTATATTGGTACGTCTCCAGTAGATCCGTGTGTTGGAGAAAACAGAAGCAGCCTGGTGACAGCTCTGAAGAGTTTCCTGCCATGTTTCCTGCAGAGCAGGGATGGTTGAGGGGCTTTTAGAGCTGCTGCATCAGCTCTGAATCATCATGGCACAGTTGCCTTCAGTGCAGGAGAGATTCTACAGTCTAGTTCTCTGCAGGGTAAATAGTCTGTATTTTCCATTTCCTTCTTCTCTCTGCACATATCCTGTCCCTAGCAAACTGAACAAAATTCCAGCCTAACAATGGTGTTTCTGGGACCTGCGCTGTGCTTCTGGTACACTTGTAGTGAGCAGCTTAGGTGGACACCAATGTCCTACTCCACGAGCCGGGCTCCATCTGCAGGATATGCAGAAGGTAGGACAGAAACAAATTATATATCCTTGTAGGCATGACACACAGAAGGTAATGCCCAAGTAAGATCTATGCAAGGGGCTTTTCTTTTAGAAGTCAGTAAAGGAAGTCCAGTGCCAGCCATGGGCGTCGTAGTTCACGAACTGAAATAGCAAAAAAGCAGGGCAGGTAGAGTTCAAGAAGTCAGCACCAGCCATCTGAAAGCCATGTACAGCTCCAGTGTCGGACACCACAACCTTTTATCAGCAACAGTGTGCCTTTGGGCAGCGCAATGGAACTTCTGTAATTCCTGTGCTCCCAAGAGATGTTCATTGAAGGAGAAAAAAAAAGCAGCTGAACTGTAGACGAGCTTCTCTGATGGTATGAGACTGTCAGGGCCCAGAGGGCATCATCGGCTCTAACAGCCCTGCCTGGCCCACCTCAGAATTCCCCCCACCTGCTCACAGCCCAGGACCCCAAGTCAGCCCACTGGTCTGGTCCCTGTCTGCCCTGCTCCTGGCTGGGATGGTGGGCCAGGCTCTGGCTGCTGGGCCCTGCCACCCCAAGGAGCCCCAGCTGCTCCCAGCCCCCAGGGAGTCCCGGGCCCCCAAGGTGTCCTGGCACAGAGGAGCCTCTTTAGGATCCTGGGAGGCAACTCCTTTCATCATAATCCATCAACGGGGCGATGGCATAGGTAACGAGTGATTGCATACCTTGGCCCCGTGTCAGTGGAGACTTACATGAACCAGAGTACCTAGACTGGATCAGAAATGATATGCTGAGATTGATCTTAACTCAATTCAAACTTGTAAATCACAGATCATAAACTATAATGAGATTTCACTTTAAGTAAGGATGAGAAGACAATCTGTGTCCAAAACACCTTGTATACAGTGCAGACTTGGCCATCAGACACGACGATGACATAATGCTGGTCTTTATGGAGTCACCCTTTTGCAAAAAGCCAAACTGACTGGAGGAATAAAATTCTGAAGAGATATTTTTTATTCTTTTCAAAAAAATATTTTGTATTAAAAGAAACTGCCTTGATTTAGACGGGTCGCATTGTGCACAGAGGAATCTGCTGATACCTATTTTTGAACGTTTCAACAAAATGTGGCAGTTGTTGTTGGGATTGCTGACCTTTTGTTGAAAGAAGTCCGGTGGGGATTTTAGCTTATCTATTACTTTTGATAACCTATGACAAACTGAGCAGGATTTGTGACAAACTGATGCTGAATTTCAGTGAATACAACACTTCCACACCTTTGCAAACTTCTGGACATTAGAAAAGCTTTTCTCTGGCCAGGAAGGTTGAATGGAAAAAGTGCAATTATTGTTTGATATAGAAACAGAAGGTGGGTCAAACTCATTTCTTTCGCAGTGAATTACATGGACCTTCTGCATACAATGACACAGAAGTAATCACTGCAAGTGAAAGTGGAAACAGGCTGACCAGTACTTTTTGGGTGTAAAGAGATGAATGTGACACAGAGAATGCCCTATGACCTTTTATTACGGTAACAAGAACTTCTCTATTGATTAATTTCTTTACTCATATTTTGAGTAAGATTGATGACTGCACGTCTTACTGTCTGCAGAAGGTAGTTTGATAGAAAAGGGAGAGCAACTGTGTTACACAGAGAGATTGCTTTCCAACATTTAAAATTAATGTTCATCTATGTATATGTAGCACACCGTAGCTTCAAGTAGGTAAAAGAAACCTCACGGATCTTTTGGGGTCTTGTATCCAATGTAGCATTGACACGCTGGTGATCAGAATAGTTATGAAGCCAGGGAGACAGGCAAAGTAGCGATGCAATTATTTTTGATAGGGTCTATGTGATTTACTAACTTAAAGTATTTTATTATTTTACAGGAAAATTAAAAAGCCTCCAGGCTACATATGTACACAGAGGTGTGTAAGGCATTTGTTACATACAGTAGTAGCCCTACATCCTGAAGGCACAGGGAAAGAAGAAAAGGCACTTAGGATTGCACCTGGTATGCTGTTCTTTTCACCTGTTTGGATGTTGGAGCACTTACCCTGTGAGAAGAGGCCGGAGGAGCCAGGTTTATTCAACCTGGAGGAAATACAGCTTCAGAGGGACCTAAGAGCAACTCTCAGTGCCTGTGGAAATGTCATTGAGGAGACAAAGCTGAGCTCTTCACAGTGGTGCAAGGAGGAGAAAGAAGAGATTTGCTGAACTGAAACTGAATAGAAAGGAGGGGGTGTGTGTGTGTCTAAATACAGGAAGGTGAAAAAGATACACCATGAGGAAGGTCAGTCGTCGTAACAGTCTTCCTCATGAGGCTGAGAAACCTCATCTTTGGAGGTCTACAGAGGGCTGAAAAAGCCCTGAGCAGCCTGGTCTGAATTCAGTCTTGACTCTGCTTTGAGCAAGAAGTTGGATTAGAGACCTTCTGAAGTCCCCTCCAACCTGAACAAATCTATGATCTTCCTTGGATAATACAAGACAATGTGGCATGGCCTCTTTAGCATTACAAAACAAGATACACTGTCTGCAAAATCTGCTATATTCTTATCATGATTAACTCAAATATGACTAAACTTAACTGTTCACTTTATACATATAAAAAAGAATATACCATTTCGCTCTTGACTGTAGTCACACTTTTTTAGAATTGTATTTATCCCATTGATCTTAGCCATAACATTAGCTGACTCATCTTAAAATAAATTATTTACATAATCTTTCCATAGTTTCTATATGGAGGTTTTTTCTTGCAAATTGCTTTATAATGCCTGATCATTGTGTGCCAATTATGCCTTTCCTGAATGAACGTTCTGCTTGTAATAATATCAGTCAAGGAGATTATCTCCGTGGGCTCACAAAGGGCTTTGGTATGCAGAGAGTGCAGATCAGTTTAGCAGCGTGAGACAATGGAGTGGATTTCCTCGGAAAAGTACAAGCTGCAAAGGGTTTGTATTCTGGGCCATGAAAATTCAAATGTGACTCTTCAGCAAAGATGGAGAGCAAAACTTTCTGCCAAGGCAGCAACAGGATTTACTTCCTGACAATGTCAGATATCTTCATCTCAAAGAAGACGCCATTATCCCCAGGAATCTTTTCTTCTGAAGACTGTTTCTTTTGTTTTAAGATGACCTGGAGCTAGAAGGGAGAAATTTTTCCTTGATTTTGTCATTTTCAAGTTTGAGTACACATTAATTGAGCCTTGATGTTGTACCAAGCCTATAATTTTTTTACATATAATCTGCAGCAATATCAAGAAATATGTATATGAGAGAGACATCAGGTTTCTGTAAATTTGCTACTCCTAATATTTATTCATTTTTTTGTACTCTGATCTCTTCTTTAACCTTTTTAGTGCTAATCTAGACCTGTCAGATTCCTCGCATGTAACATCAAAGAATAATTCAGGTTCCTCTTTGAGGGATACATGTAAAAGCATTTACCTGATCTTCAGGCATACATCAAGATTTTCAAATCGAGAAAATTAATCTAATTTCACTTTAATGCCTTTAAAAATACAATATTTTGAAAGCTTGTTTAAACAATCTTAGACTCATGCGAGTTAAGTATTTACTTCATTTAGCCTTCCTCTCTTTAATGTGCTCCTCAGAAGTTGTTCATGATGCCTGCAGGACCTCCTGGGTGAGTAAGGCCATAGGATACTGCTGCTTTCACAGCTTTATACTGGCTGGCAGACTGTGTGGACTGCATGGGAGGTGGCTCAGGACATCCCTGTCCTCGGGGCTACCCTAATGATTCCCGGCTAGCAAATCCTCTCTGCAGTTGTTACACTGGAGTAATGTGGCTGGAACACAGCCTCGTGCCAGCTATCCCCTCTTCCTGGGCGGGTCCCTGGCACTGGGAGGAGATGATTGCAGATAACTGGGTATTTCAGTATGGCACTTTCTGGAGCTCCACATTGAGCCCTCTGCCTTCCCACACAGGTGGGGGGCAGACTCAGATTTCTGGCTCTGCGGCAGCAGTAGGAGAGATCAAAAAGGTCTGTGTGGTCTAGAGAAGGTGTCTTGGCTTTTTGTTTTCAATGGAAGTTTTGTGCATTCATAATACTCATCTTGCAGCAGTCTTGGCTATATCAACATTTTGCTTTGCATAAATATCAGATACATGAGTGAACACTGAGATATTAGACAGATCTGATTACCAGGTATTTGTCAAGTATTTTGGAGGTACCCACAAGTTCCAGCAGTGGAAGAAAGAGGTATTTCACTACTTGCCTATCACGAGCTATTATCAGACTTTTTTTTTTTCTTATTGTGAGAAATAGCTTCTGACCCAGTACAGGAGTTGAACTAGCTAGAAATAGAGTTTAACAGTTATTTAATAGGCTCAGGAGAAGTTAAAGACCAAACCAGAAGGACCTTCTGGTTCCATGCCAAAGTAATTGTACGATATGGACTTCCTATGCATAGGGCATTTCTTTTAGAACTTCATACAAATTCCATAAAAAAAAGAATATTTCCCTCTAAATGCAAAAAAAAAATTAATGTATTGAAAAGATGGCAGTTTCCCTTTTATAAAGGGAAAGTCAGGAAAATCTAATTTTTAAGATTTTGGTTTATATTTCCTTAATATTTTAATTAGTTCCTCTGATTCGGAGTTGTCAGACCCAGCACTGTATAGGAAGAAATGTCTTTGTGTAATGAAAGAGGGACACAAACTGCAGTGACCTGACCAAATTCCAGTTTGAATATTTACACAAATTTAAATAAAACTTCTTTTGACTTTTCTGTTAAACAAAAAAAGGTATTTATCCCCACCTGTCCTAAACCGAGGAATGCTTCTAAAACAGTCTTTGCATTTCATGTGAGAGTCAGCTGTCTTCCATGGATAGGCAAAATGAATCTGGGCTGTTAATGGGTGATCATGTGTAGAAAGGTTGATCCTGTGGAAATCAGTGGTAAAATTTCCTTTTACTGTCCTAAAAGTAGGATTCTGCTTATCATTTCTGTGTCTGGTTTTGCCATCAACCTCACATGGAATCTTATGTAAATGACTTCACTACTTCATACAAAAGCTTTTTTCCCCTCTCTAATGGTGCTTAAAAATTGACCACAACCTTAAGTACAAATAATGAGTACAGTATAAGGCCTCTATTTTAATGTAATTATTCTGAGCAAGGCAAGTAAAAGTCTCTTTGGTTTAAAGTTTTCCATTACAAGACTCCATTTTTCAGCTACTTACGTCAAATGGCCTGAGCACACTTAGATTTTCTATGTGGGCTAGGGACCTCAGCCTGAGGTCTTTTGGAAATTTCATCAAAAACGATGTGCATTTTTCTTCCTATCTGTAAAGAAGTGCCCAAATTTGGCTGAGTTATGTCTTTCCAGAAGCCTTAGTTCTTATTTGCTCAACAGTGACCTGGCAGAATTTTGCACTTTGGTTTCTGAAGATACCATCTGCACTAGGCATCCTCTGCCCCAAGGCTACAGGAGAAGAACATGACATTCCCTGTAATTTCTCCTCCTATTACCATGTACAGCTATGGCACAGCATCTAATAGCAAGGTCTAATATCCTCTGCTCCTGCTGTTCTTCCTTCTGCTGCCCTAGCAATGAAGAGATGGAGGCCACCTGAGGGGAATAGGAAGGATGCAAAATCGAGGAACACAAGATGAGGGAAAATCTGCTCAGAGCGACTTACTCAGAATTCTGTGGCACGCTCAAGCATAAAATTTGCTTTTCCTAGAACAGCATTATGGTTGCCAGACATGCCATGTAATATGGGATTTCCTGTATTATAGTCTCAAATTCTGTGTCCTGTATTAAAACATACAGGTTATTAATTTCCCTGTATATTCCAGAATTATACAGTCATTGTATAATCTGGTAATCCTACCACTAACTTTGATCTCCACATTCTCTGTGGGTTTTTCTGCGTTTCCTTCCATACACTGTGTGGGCAAATCCACTTCTGAGGGTCATAACAGGAGGTAACAACACCTACACAGTCACACATAGGATTTATGCCACTGCTGGAGCAAGGCATGTACCTGACTGACCTCAGGATGGGTTGCAAATGGACCTTCAGGAAAGCAGCTTATTGGGTAAGGCAAAGGAATAGAGTAAGGCTGAGCACAAACTGAAATACCAGTTTTAGTTCTGGATTGGAAAGTGGTGAACAGTTGGGGGAAAAGACCTTCTGGTGGTATTCCCTGCCCCAGATACAAGGGGCAGGTGTGGCAAAGGGGACAGCAGTGATGCCTTGTGCTGGCTAGTTGGTTGTGAGACCTTTAGGGTTTCCTGAAAGCAGGTAAGTCCCTCTCAGCAACTTGATCTGGATGGAGCAACACTATTCACAGGATGCTGGAGAATAAACCTTTGTGTTCAGGCCCAGTTTTGCTGACCCTCACCCTTTTTGTTCTACAGTTGATATGTGGGGCTGGTTTTGAGGGTCCCTGTCCCACTCTGGACTCCAGCTGAGAGCCTCCACTTGAGCTGATATTCAGTGCTATTCAACAAGTACTGTAAAGCCACAGCGAAAGCCATCATGCTGTGGCTGGTAGCAGAACTGGTGGATACGAACTAGCCTGAGTACACCTGTCCTGTGCTGTGCTGGAGCATGTTGTGGGTACTTCACAGACCCAAAATACTGACTCCCAGGGGTTAACAGGCTCTGTGGTGTGTCTAGCAAACCCACAGCAGGCCTCAGCAGACCATGTTGTCTGCTGACAAAGGCTACACTGAAGGTGCCTTGCCAGTGTCCTCAACTGCAAGCCCTTCTGCCATCTTCTGCACATGAAGTTGTGAGGCTGTTAGAGACAGCTGGACTCCGTGCTGCCTGTGCTGCCCGATGTTCTGGCTAACCTTCCCCTTTGCCTGTTCCTGGTGGTAATAGTGCCTAAACACTGTGAAATTTTCTTTTAAGCAGCTTGGTTGTCCTGCCCCTCCTCTGTATCCCTTCCCCTGTAGCACCACATCTCCAGGCACACCTCCTCTTTACTGTGGCTGTGGCTGCTGGGGATCATCTGCTGGAGTTCCTCTCCCTATGCCTCTCTCCAGAGTCCTCATTACGAATGTGCATAATTTTGTGTTTGTAATTAGTGTATGGTGTTTGGGGCCTAAATATACTATATGTTCTGGTTTATTAAACACTGCTCATCTGTTGTGTGAAAAATGGTTTCAGAATCCCAGCCTGACTTCTGCAGGAGTCTTCCTCCTTTGAAGTGGGGAGATCAGAGTCATGGCTGGGTCAGTGCAGACTGAGCTCTTCTGCCCCCACTCAGGGTGTCAGGTGCCAGCAGCAGTGCAGGATGGGCTCCTTTTGTGTGAACATGGCTGGAGGACTTCATGTCCCACAGTGCAGCCCTGAGACAGCGATCATCCTCAGCTGAGACCTATGAGCAAGCTGTATCAGAGCTACCTGTACTCTTCCCTTCTTCCTTTCACTTCCTCTTTTCTTCCATTTAAGTTTTCTTCTTGTTCTTAAGCATTTTCTTTTAGTAATGACGCCAGCGGTCTTCTTCTTTAAGGAGAACAGTTGATATTCACCCATCACTGGAAAAAATACTTTGTACACAGGCTGTGAGCCAGTATTTTCAGTGGAAATCATGGTGTGTGGTACCACAAGGTATTTTAAATCTAATGAGAAATGCAGGAAATCCTGCAATGAAATGAAGCTGACCCTGGTGATCATGACTGTCTCTCAGCATAGCATATATTAGTGCAGTGTAAAACATACCCAAGACTGCTCTTAACTAAGGAGCCTCAAATATTTATTCTACCTACTGTTTTATAGAGAATTGGGAATAAATAGCATCAAAAAAGCTTTACAATGCCCAGCTCTAATGTTTATTCTTTTGAATGAAGGAATATATTAAAAAAAGTTGAACCTGTATCATACAATAAAAGGCAGGAAAAAAATTTTTAGCACATATTACAGGGATAAACTTACTCTAAGGTAGGCCCACACTTTGCTTATAGCATGCAGTGTTTGTAGATGTTATTGACAGTTTTAGCGGGGGTGGGGTGGGGTGGGTGGGAAGAAGATGTGAGAGCTGCCCAGTGTAATGTCAAGGATCAGAACAAGATGCTCCCATTTGCCGACTCGGGAAAGCCTGCACTGGCATTAGACCTTGTAATAAGTGATAGTGTGGCCAGAGCAGTTATCAGGTTTCTGGTTCAAGAAACTTGCCCTCTCTCTGGGTAGAACCCTTTCTCCTCAACATCACAAATGAAAAACCTCTCCTACCCTCCTGTCAGTGTTGTCAGCAGGACTTTGTCTACCTGGAGCAAACTACATTGATAATAAAAGGGGTCCGCCGAATGCAACGAATCGCTGACTGAGAACTGATCTAATGATGGTGCAAGTAAACCTCATGCCCCCGAGAGATGTATTACAGCAACTTATCCTAGGAAAAGAAAATGGCAATGTGAAACTTAATCTTTTGGGTGTGTTAACAGTTCATGACTGTCTCCAGCGAGTAACAGGAACAGGAGTGAATATCATCCCATGCCTCCCATGTTAGCACTTACCAGAAAATGAAGACACTGCTCCTGTGTATCACAGCACCTGCCAACAATGAAGCACTTGGCACAGGACATCCAGACATACTCCATCCTGGAGGACTGACAGATTAAATACAGAAGCAGATAGATGGTGACATCAGATAAGTGTGACATTATGTTAACAGGTTGTGTTAGTGCCATGCTTTGTTCCCATGGCTTATGCGAATTTTCTATTTTCTAGAGGAAAAGACAAAGTTTTACATGGTTTGTAAAGAAGCATCTGCTCGTGCAAACAGAAAGCTGCATGTGTCACAAGTTGAGGATTTAAAAAGCATATATGATATGTAAGATTAACACACATATTACGTGTATGTATATGTATATGTATATACTTATGTTTATATCAAAATATATCTTAATACATATAGATAGGTATATGTTACAAACAAGGCAGAACAAAGGGCAAACTGAGATGTTTCTGATAAAGGCAGAGTTATCTTTTAAGGCTCTTCTGTCTGGACACAACCTTGATATACCTGGTTTTATATAAATCTACGTTTTTTTACATGTGCGCACACTGATGTAGATGTATGGATAGATATATGTATAACTTACATTTGTAAAGTCATATAAAAGGAGATATCACCATATAAAATTGTAGCATACAGAAATGTGTCTGTTTTCATAGGTTTCCAATAGTGAAACACTTCTCTAGTAAGATGCAAGAAATACATTATACAGACTACTGAGCACTTCAAACAGGCCCTGAAGAATCTGTCTCCTGTTACTGAATTCAGCAATAATCTTTACTTGAATGAGTGAAGATAAAAAGGTTGAAAAATGGAGGTGGAGACAGCATTACATGAATGCGTTTGTAAGAATCCTATTTATGTATGAAGCATTAGATTTATGTGTGGCAGCAGGAACTATACACATTCCCTAAGTATTCTGCACACCCTGAATCTGAAGAGAAGAAAGACAGAATATTTGCTGCAGAAGCCAAAAGAAAGAGAAAAAGATTGCTGACCTAAAATTTAAACGGTATCGCTTGTCCATTTTAAAATATATTTGTTAGCTGCACTGGGAAAGGTCTCACAATGTATACCCCGCTGCTTCAGCTCTGTCATTCACTGTGACACTGAACTTACAAAACAAAGTACAGCTCACCATAGGAGGTGGTGTGAGAATTAAGCTGCAGAAGTTTTTTTCTGGAGAAAGTTAAACAGTCTTACAGGATAGGTGTGAGGAGTTCAGTATTCCAAGCATATCATATGCTCAGACCTTGGAAAAACTGCCTGACAGATTTTCAATAAATCCTCTATTTGAAATACAGATCAATATACTTATTGTTAGTGTCAGCAACAGGCAGTATGTTTGTAGCAGGATATTCTGGCTGCTGATCTGATAGATTCACTTATATCATTGAAATAATATCTTGGCTTTCTCTACCTTTGGCTTCCTAATGGGAAAAAAAGTAAAAGATGAAGACCATGAATCACAAGAAGTATTGGAAATTTTGTGCTATTATCACTTGGCTTATTTTAACCAAATAATTTTAGGGAACCATGCCTTGTTCCTGCCAGAGGACTTAAATGTTCTCTGAAGTTAATGATTCAGTGGTGTTTCTATGAGAAAGATTGTTTTGATGTTAACTCATTAGGCAGGATAAAGTCAACATACATATGGAGTTTAAATTTCTCTCTCTCAAAAAATAGACAGATGATTGTTTATTATCTTTGAATATGCAGGAATTGCCACCTCTAGAAAGAGCTAATTTATTTGACTGCCTAGAAAAGGATTTAGAGAACTTAACAGGAAGATTTATTTGGAGGTACTGGCCTCAGTCTACATTCTGCACCATGTGCAGCTAAGTCTCTGTTTCAAGGTGATTGTAGCAAAGGAGATTGATCATGTTCAAGTTCTCACACTCTGTTATGCTTCACTAACAGTAGAAGAACAAACTGGGATTAGTGAAAAGCCTTACTAGGTCTTACAAGGTCCAGAAATCTTCATCATCCCATCTTTCATCACAGCTTTGTCTTCTACACTCAAAACCAATCTATCCATGACAGTAAGCATGTATTAAGATGGTTTACCATAAGGAGATGAACTGCTTTCCATATTATAGTATATGACTCTTTGGTCCTATGTCACATGCAGTAAACCATTGTCACAGATTATTCATTGAGAATTGTATTTCTTCTGGAGAAGTATAACTCTGCCTCTAATAAATCTGTTCTTGGTGTCTGTGAACGCTTAAAATATGTGGAAAAGTGTATGGGAGAGTAATTCACTGTGTGTTCAAGGAGGAAGGAGAAGCAGGGAATACAGTAAGTTCCTAAAGAGACCAGACATCATGTCAAGGTGCAGGAGGAGAGGAAAGGTGATGGTGACTACGCTGAACTAACTTGAGAAAAGGGAATGTGGGACCAGAAAGGTCCTTTCAACTTGCTGTGTACTGTGAGCAACCACATCATACAGTCCCATTCATAAACTCTGGAAATTCCATCATAAAACTGCTTCCCTAGTGTGTAACTAAAATAGGATCTTTCTCAGACTGGTATTTATAGCCATTAAAAAAAAGCATGGAGGATTTTTCCACTTTCTTTTTCTTTTGTGTGTGTCTGAATAACAAGGCATAATGAAGCTCTGATCTTTTTCAGGCCTCAGTTATGCTTCATACATAACACAAACAAATATGAACTATCATAATCAGAAAAGAATCATGATGCATTTATGACATTTGTAGTGCTTTACTTTTTGTTGTCTCCTGTACCAGGAAGCCTTCTGAGTGTGCTGCTGGCCACAGTATGCAAAGGTGGCTGCTGTGTTTTATTTGGTCTAAAAGACCATGCTCAGGAGTCTAAAATATTATACATGTAAATGCTCTGTGAAGAGCTACTTGGCTGAGCTTTCCACTTGCTTTTGCAGCTGCACAGTCCTGGCACACCACTAAGTGAGTGGCTTGTGGCTGAGAAATCCTGAATGGACGGGAGGAACGGGGAATTTCATGCCGCCACCATGGGAAAGTGTCCGGCTCTCCATGATGACCCACCTGTGTGTTGACCCCCTGCTGCTGGATTATGTTGTTTTTACTATTGAAATGCCACTATTAGGAGATTTGAGAGCTGGTTTATACAGCGTAGTAATTAATCACTGCTTTGGTTTAACATTTGACAGTGTCATACTGCAGTGTTAGGCTGTAGAACTGAGAGACTATTTGCATTTTGCTGCACCCACTGAAACACTTTCAGGATTGTAACCACAGCAAAACCCTTCTATTTCAGATATGGCCAAATATAAATGCACTGGCAACAGAAACCTCACTTGTTTGGCATCAAGAATGCTTCCCCTCTGAGACAACAAAAATGCTTTGAGGTACATTTCTTGAAACCTTGACATTTGCTTTATTCTTTCTGATTTTATACAAGTTTTGTGTACTTTTAAAGAATACAGAAAATTTGAAGCTATAGCTTTGTGAAAAAGTGAGGTTCAACGGTTAGCACATTAACCTGGGAGTCAGGGGACGTAGGGGTAGTTCTCACCTTTGCATACAGCCTTGAGTAGGTTCTCTCTTTCCTTGTTCCTTATTTTCTGCTGTGATTAAAGGCTGTATCAATGGTTATCTTTACATTGTCCTTGCAGTCCCAAGGGAGGCATGATAATAATTGCGACTGTTTTTGTGATTTTGAAAATATGAAGATTTTTTGATGAATTCATTTGAAACTGATGCAAAGCTTAAAGTTTTGCTGGTTTAATAGCAATAAGAAATGCTGAGTAACTCTTGGCCTTGAATGAAAGGCAAGAAAGCACTCATTAGTTTGATATCTTTCTATGTGGACTAGACATACAATTTTGCGCAGTATATTTCTGGTGGGTTTTTTTTCAATTTTTCTTTTCTTAATGTGGCAACTATAAAAATAGCAAATCTTCTGGGGTTATCTTCATATTCTCGCTGATAATGACTGCACCATGGTGACAATGGTGGAAAATCTCACTTGAATAACACTGGGGCCCTTCCAATGCTGACAAAATTCAACAGGAGTTTTTCCATTGACTTAAAAGGGTTCTAGATTACATAGACTATGTGTGTCTCATTTTGCTGTATATTTATGAACAAACTAGTAATGAAGGGCTGGCTTTATGAAGAATGGATGGTAAGCATCCTACCAAGGACTTACTGGGTATAAAACCACCCTTGTGAAAAAAGGATAACTTTTTCAGAAGAGTCATCCAAGTGACTGAAGTGACTCTCTCTGCAAAAGAGAATATGTTTTGCAGGTGTGTTGAAAAACTATGGACAAAGCGTTAGTAATAACAACAACAAACCAAAGCATTCTGCTTTGTAATGATACAGGCTTTTTGTTGCCTTCTGTCTGGGGCTCCAGAGGCTGTGGAGTGGAATAGGGTATAAATGTGGCAGTCACAGCGTCCTCATCTTAAACATGGTTAGCTGACTTCATGCGTGACCCTCAGGCTGAAGCTACAAAAGGGCCATTCAGTATTAGGCCTTAAGATGTGAACAGTCCAGGGAGTTTTCAGATGATTTTCTGGGCAATTAAGTCTACAATTTCCCTAGGAATAATTATAGCTCATCCATTTGCTGTGCTGCTCTTACCTTGTCTTTAGGCACACCTGTGATGTTGTGAGAGGAAACAGGGGCCGGAGATTAACCTCTCTTCCCCTTTTCTAGAACAAAACATTGCTACCCCTTGGCCTCTGCTATATCTTGCTGCCCTAATGTGAGAGTTTCAGAAAACCATGGTGTTTTCTACTTTATGAGTGACCTGGGATCCTTAGAGCTGCTCGCTTGCTACGCCCACTTCTTCCAGTGACTTGAGAACCTGGATATTTCTTCCTGCCATTCCTCTACCATCTTTCTCCAATCACCTCCTGCATGTACGTGTCTGATATAGATTCATCCCATTCCCAGATTTTCCGAGCTCCTGTCAGAATCCAAATCAGGGTTAACAAGAAACTATTTCTATGGGCAATAGGAAAACTGATGGTGAACTATCCCCTTCAGTGTTTCAAGTGTTGGAGGCAGGATGGCAACTCATGTGTTTTGAGAGTGGGAGGGCTCTGGGAATCGTACTACTTCCTCCCATCTTGAATGTGGTTAGACTAAATCATAGGGCGTAGAGAATGAAATGCCAGCTGTGCTGCAGTACTGCACAAAGGGAACAGCATCCACAGCTGCAGTCCTCGGTTTTGGTGACAATATGGGGAGTACTGAGACAAGCAGATTTTGCCTTGTTGTTCTAAGAATAGCCATGCCCTGCTGATGTACTCTTGGACACAGCTCTATTTCCAGAGAGCTGAATTTGAACAAGAAAGTCCAGTGAAAGCTAAAATGCTCCTGGATAGGTCAGATCCCAAAAGACCTGTTTATTTAAATATTGACCTTTATGGTTTCAGATCAGAGTCTACACTATGTTTCAATAACACTTTTGTACTGAAGGTATGACAAAGCCCTTTCTCCTGGATCTGTGCCTCATTAGCTATACTCAGATTTATTCTTGACAAATTGGAATTTTGATATAAATGAAGAAGACTGTAAAACGAGAAAAATAAGATGGCTAATATGGAGATACTCCTGGCATCTTACTAAGCAGAGAGGAAAAAAATATTTTCTTCCTCAATACAGAAAGCTTTGCCATATGATTCCCAGCCCTCTGGAACGGACCAGCCTGGCATGAAAAAAAATACAGCTCTGCATCCCATGTTACAGATGATCTGCACTTTCTCCCAAAGAAAGGAGCTGTACTCGAACAGCAGCACTCCACAATGTGAAAGGTATGTGTGTGGTACTGAGGTCTGCTGTCCAGCTGATTCTTATTTGTGTGAGCTGCAGGACTGCAGTTGTCCGTTGTGTAATGGCTGTGGCAGAACTGTTTTTAGAAATGGCTTGAGCAAACATCTTTGAGATGGGATATAGGCTGAAAAACAGTCCTTCTGGATAGTATAACACTTCTGGATTGTGTAACACACATGATTCTGATACAATCTCGGAAATCTCTTATATTTTGGATATCTGGAAATGTACTGTTTTTTGAAAGACAGAAGTTACTGTCCATTTGCAGTTTAAGTTAATAGAAATTTTTTATCCTGCTAGTAGGAATGACATGGATACTTATAATTAACTGTAAAATTCAGAAGGTCAGAGCTGAATGGCTGACATTTGATGGCAAATTCTTTTTAGTGGGGTGTGCATTGAAGCACATGGTGGAAGACTCCAGCCATCTTTCTGTACTCTTGATGCCTTTAAATCCTATGTCACAGATTCTTCCAAGATTCCCCCAGTACAGTGAGGGAAATATAGAACCTCCCCCCATCTGTTAAGGTGCTGCACGCAAACTTGGGGGAAGATCCAGCCACGCAGCATCTCCCATGAGGGAGGGCAGATGCACCACCCAGTTCACGGTGTACTGTCAGAAATCAGGATTAAGGGAGTTGGGAGAAAGAGAGTGTCAGTCTGCCTGCTATTGCAGTTCTGTTCTTGTCCTCAGCGCCTGCAGCAGCAAGGTCAGCCTGGTTTCTAATTGATGAATCAACACCGTGTTCTTGGTGAGTATTTGCCCAGTCCTTTTCCCTGCAGGATGCTGACACAACAGCAGTAAGGGCACCTTGTGGTTAGAGATGGCAGAGACAGACTGGTATTTACCTTCCATGCAAGAAAACATACAGTGAAAAATTTTGTCACAAAATTTACCAGATTTTGGCTGTTGAAGACAATGCAGAAATGTAAATTACCTTTTCAGCAGCTCAACTTTCATTACTGCACTATTTTGCCAACGCAATTGCATACATAGCCCCATTGCTATGTTCCAGCTTACACATTTACAGCAGTACATCTGCTTCCACTGTGCTAACTGCAATGCTGCTCTGCACTACCTCCCTACCTAGATTAATGAAGGGCAGCTACAAGTCTTCTGAGGTTATTAATGTTCTGCAAAATCACTGTATTTCAATTAACAACACCTCTTTCATTGTCAGAGGCATGGCTGATAAACTGCATGTCTCTCAGGTCTGTGCTGTTTCATGAGGGAGTCACAAGTAGTTCACATAAAGCAATTCACACGAAAAAAAATCCAAACAACTCTCCTCATTCCTCCCCATACTCCCCTCCCTTCCTTCCAACGTGGGGAATTCTGTATTTCAGGACAAAACCCCTTAAAACTGAAAATTTTAATTTCTCTCACAATAGTTGCAACTATCCACTTGAAGACCCAGGTCATGAATTCATGCTTGCTCCTCATTGTCTGGGTCAACACCAAGAGTTAAAGGCGACCTCCAAGGATTGAACTCCATCTGTGCAAACACATTGCTTAAAGCTATACAAAGGCTACTGTTAGTCTAGGTAGAATAATGTTTGTGTATGTTTTCAGGGATGAGGAGAGGTCATGCATGGTGTCTGCAACAGAGCAGGGAGCTGCGCCCTTGCCTCTGAGTGTCACTCCTATGCCTCCAGACAGGAATACTGTTATTAGGTTTATTTATGCTTGTTTATGGTATACACAAGAAAGTGGTTGAGTCTCCTCTGGAACCCTGCTCCCTTCCTCTGCTCTGAGAAATCTTGGCTTTTTTTTTTTTTTTTTTTTTTTCCTTGGGTTGGAGTCAATAAGCTAGGTAGCTGAACAGCAGGAGGGCTGCTAGTCAGCCTCTGGACTTGGGATTTTACAGCAGGTTGCCAAGGCAGTGACTTCTGAGTGCGTGGTGAGGACTCTGAGTCCTGCTGGGATACTGCTGAAGGACTGGCTCCTTCTGCGCTGTGCAGAGAGAGAGAAGCTTTGCACAACTTCATCTGTACTGCCGGCAGTGTGCATCCCTGCAGCAAAGTTGTTGCTCTTCCATGCCTGGGTTTCTGGCCAAAATAACTCGTTAGTTACTGCAGATTGGAGTCTGGGAGCAGACCATCATATACAGAGTGCAGACAATCAAAGGTCTAGGGCTTCTCAGCAAAACAAAGAATAAATTGAACTGTCAGTATGAATATTTTTGCCAACACTCTATACTCCCAGAATAGGAACTATCTAAACCCATCAGATTGAATGCCTTAGAGATCTACATTAAACCTGCCTCACTGTGCAGGCAGAGACAAGTGAGCTCTACTAGCCAACACTTCATCTATTCTCCAATTAGTTTCTACGGTTTAGAAACATATGTTGATTTTCCTTTGATGAAGCTGAAACTCCTCAGAATTTTCACTCAGAAGCAAGGGACCCTTATGTCAAAACTACCGGTAGCTCATGGGAGCTGCAAAACCTACGTTCTCTGCATGACGCAGAGGAGGGACACAAACCAAGCCCACAGCACCCTGGGAGAGTGACCCAACCAGCAGGCTATGAACCCAGCAATCTCTCTGGAAAGCAATTCCTTCTCAAGGTTCACAAACTCTTCTGCAGAAAACTTGTGTTGAAGATGGCAAGACAGTATGGAAAATTTTGGTTACCACAAATCATTTCTTCCCCAAGTTTCATGGAAAAATTCCTGAACTGCTCTGTATTAGGTATTAAGCCCACTCAGGTCAGCGGTGCAGCTCTACCAACAAAAGAAGTAGTATCAACAAAGTGTTGTCTGCAGTCTGTTGGACTCGTGACAATAAATGCAAAACATTACTGGAGTCCCTGGCAAAAGAATAGGCACAATTTACTGGCTATGAGATTCAGGTTAGGGCAAGATGAATAGGAGCAACGGTCTAGTGAGTAGGTTACTGGCTTATGATGCAAGAGAACAGGGCTCAACTCTTGGCTTAACTTTAGAATTTTTAGTTATGTTGGGGAAGATGCTTAAATCTTTCCTGTGTCACAGTTCTCCATCTGTAAAAGAAGGCTAATGATACTTTCTTGTATCAGTAAGGATGCAGGGAAGGTAAATCCACTGATGACTTCAAAGCCTTGAGGTACTGCAGGAGGGAGGGTCTAGGCAGGGAGATGTTCAATTCTGTACCTTCCAGTTAAGGAAAAAGAATGCAGAAAATATTTTCTAAAGACATATTGCAAAGTTATTTTCCCCTCTCCCAAGTATGATGTGTATAGAGAGATATTTCTACTCTTTTTCTCTCCTCTGTTCCTTTTCAACTGCATTCCTTCCTTCCCATGCGAGCAGAGACCGACATTCAGCAAAGCAGATGGTGTCTAAAGTGTATGATGTTCCTGTATTGCTTCAGGTCTGATTTGATGGTTTTCTGACACTGAAATCATCAGAAGTATTATGTTTGGTTTCATGGTGCTGTTTCTGGGAATTTGATATTTCACCTGGACCCTCCAGATCCTTCAACATGGTCTACAAGATCTGCATGGTGTGGGAGGGAGTGTTTCTTACAATCTTTGTCCTTTCCAGGAGACATTTTGTGTGAAGTTATGCGACTGGATTTGCTGTCACATTAGTCAAAGCTTTTCTCTACTAGGGATTTGCACATTTGTTTTCATGTAGGAAAGCAAGCAAAAATCGCTCATTTCTGGAAGATAAACATTTTACTTATCAACTTTTGGAGTGTAGTTTCCTTTGAAACTCAGTTTAGAGAAACAGATGAGAGCTAAATGCAGACAAACTGAATCCAGCTAAGTTAAATTCCTTTTTTTTTCCCCCTGAAAACCAGTTGTGTTTTCAGCTAAATTCTCCCTTTGCAAATTGCTTATATATTCACTTTGCAATGGGATTCATTTCAATTAACTCTAGTCACTGAGTGTTCAATTATCTCTATGTAAAGTCAGGCATCTCTGGAGTGTGAATCATTTCCTGTGACAAGAGGGCATCGCACTCTGAAGGTACCTGTTGCTCATGTTTGACAGTAGAGGAAACCTGGATGACTGACTTAGGCTAGTTACCTAGTTTTTGGATAGGCAAGGTTAGGCAAAGAATCCATACAGTTGTTATATGCATACTTTACTTTTAAATCATTGCGTGATATTCTCTGAGTCTTTAGACTTAGTTTGAAATAGGCCTTCCAAAATTCAGGTACTCAAAATGCTAGGCTTCTTGTGAACTTTCAGGCTTCTTACCTATAGGACTTAGGTACCTTCTGAGGAATAGATTTGACTCTGGCTTTGTTTGAGTAGCTGTGTTGCTGGTGTGATCTGGCCTCAATCACTGCATGTCACACTGATCTCTCTGCCACGTGTCACCTTTTCAGGAGAGAAAGCACCATGATAAAAGATCAGTAGCTGTCAAACTCATCTTTTAAGTGAAGCCGTGTGATATTTCTATTACTGTTTTTTTATTTAACCAGGACCAGTCACCATTCACCTCCCCCCTCCAATACTTGCAAAGCCCGAAAGCTGGTTCTGCATCCCCTCCGTGCAGGAGGGTGTGTTACCAAGTCCACGTGCTGCGGGGTTTGTCCCTCCTGTACTTGGTGCACTGCTTACACTGGCTGATGGGGGTGGCTGAGCTACTACTTTACCCCTTTTCTCAGCTCCCCTAGAAAAGAATGGAGATTTGAGCCAGGGATTCTCACCATTTTTTTTCAGTGAAAGTGGGGAGGCTTTCTCAGGGAACAGCATTTCCCTGTCACTTCCTTCCCCAGCAGCATCTTGGTGCCGGATTTGGTGGTGAGCAGGCTGCAAAGTTTGCACCAATCTGTCACTAACTCTCAGGACCAGACCCTAACAAGAACTCCTAAAGGTACCTTCTAAAGTAGCTGCAGTCTTCAACAGAAATTAGAGTCGTGGGAGTAAAAGAAGACTATACATGATGGCAAGTTTTGCTACTTTTAGAGATAAGATTTAATCTGATACGTGGGATGAGGGAAAAACATAGTATTCTCTTCACCTTGTTCTGTTTCAGCATTTGTAAGGCTTCAGTCACCGTGGCATCTAGGCATGAAAGATACCTTGTGTCAGCAGGATATTCATCAAAGGAGTCTTTTTCTAATGGATAAACCTGATATCAAAGAACAGAAGAAACTGAACCAGAATTTACAGGTGTCCTTTGCTTTGATCATTAATTAAAATGTGACTTATACTCACAGTGTCCATATTAGAGGACTTGACACAACAAAGCATCTGAGGTACCTGACTGTTTCTTGTAATGCTGTGAAAGACAGGTGTTCATTCCTCAGAAAGCTTTGAAGCTAAAATAAAATAAAACAAAATTAAAATTAAAGGATATTTCCAGATACATAGTAATCATCTTAGTACTTACATTTGAGGGGGTTTTGTTTGTGTGTTAAATACTGACAGAACTCCTGGTTGGAAAGGAATGCAGACAATGAGGTAAAGTAAAGCCTTGTAAGTCATTTGAGATCAATTGTCAGAGAATGCGTCTCAGCCATGTCATTATCAGATTAATAGCTGAGTTCCAATTTAAGCTGGAATTATTTGGATAACAGAAATCAAAAGGAAAGTTTTCGCAAACAATTTGCCTTGAAGCAAAATAAAAGTATTAGAGATAGGATTTTTTTGTGATTTTCACCACACCCCTTGAAATTCCATGCATAGTGGATTGCTTTGTAGGCAGACCATGAGAGAGCGCCAACCCCAGCACCCTGGTTATTCCAGCCTGAAGTCTAATATGGATCAGGCCATCTGATCTGCCAAGCAGTCAGCCTAGACACTAGAAATCTAACCCATGGGTGTTAATGGGCCATATGGCAGCCATATGTGTTGATGATCCAGAAAAGCTAGCTTAGGTTAGAGATTTGAGGATGTCTTCTTGCAACAGGTCGATTGGCAAGCGAGATTTCCTGCAGCTTTTATCTCTGCTTAGCTTTCCATGGCAAACTTAAAAAAAAATCTCCCAGCCTTGCCATTTTCTTTTGCCTCCTACTGACTTTGCTTTCCATCCCTTCATCTTCCTCTCTTCTTCATCTTGCATAAGCTCACAACTTAATATTTAAGTTCAGCTCCTGTTTGAAATAGCATTGAACATGTCTGAAGTTGAATCAGTTTTTAAAGGTAGTTTACTTGTAGAGGATACAAAGAACCAACAGAATCCCTCTGCCCTACCCAAATATTTAGCAACTTCTTAAGCACCAAACATGTTTTGTCTTCCCATCTCCTGCTGTGACTCTACAAGTTTCAGTAGCATTTCATAAACGTGTTCTACTCTCTGAGTGGCTGTTGTATCACCTGATCTTTATAATGTGTTGGGGTGAGGGGACCCAACAACATTCAGGAATTTCATTTGCAAGAGCATTGGCTCCTCGTGACATGTCACACTGTGCTGTGACCCTGAGGTGGTAGCAGTTTCTGATGAGTGCTGTGTGGCTTCCAGTGCCACGGCTGAGCATTTGCCCGGTGTCCATCCCCAAATTCATGGTTTTCTGGAGGGAGTGAGATCTCACAGGAGAGGATCCTCCAGCTGTCAGCCCTTCCATAATCTACAGGTACTACGGATGCCAAAGGTGACTTGTTAGACTCTTTCACCCCCTAAATGTAGAATAACAAAATAATTTCTGCAGCTCTGGAGAGATCTTACTCACTCTGTTCTGTGATGGGTGCAGTGGCAGTGTGGGAGAAGGCAGCACCACATTAGGTCTGGTGTGTTCCAGCTTAGATGAAGACACTCTGTTTTTCATTGCTTCCAGTCATGGGGGCCAGCTCCCCATTTGGTTTAAATTTTGCTTTAATTTATGTCATCTGAAAAGCTGGTCCACTCATATTATACCATGTAACAATTACATCAAGGATATAAAGACTAAGCCTAGTGTTCTGCTCTATGAAACGTGTTTCCCAATGTTAGGTCCACCAGGCTGATTTCTGTAATTCAGAACTTCTATGAAACATCCCAGGCTGAAAAGGATGACAACCCATGAGCAGAGTCAGTAAAAGCTTAGCATGTAAAGCAAATCACAGGTGTTTTGAGAAAACTTGCTCTGGGAAAGAAGAGTGTGGCCAGCAGGACGAGGGAGGTTCTCCTTCCCTTCTACATTGCCCTAGTGAGGCCCCATCTGGAGTACTGTGTCCAGTTCTGGGCTCCCCAATTCAAGAAAGATGAAGAGCTACTGGAGAGAGTCCAGCGGAGGGCTACAAGGATGGTGAGGGGACTGGAGCATCTCCCCTACGAGGAGAGGTTGAGGGAACTGGGCTTGTTCAGCCTGAAGAAGAGAAGGCTGCGAGGGGACC
>Ga0181612_150591_pt1:0-20000 | contig 26747 bp, 15 predicted proteins | sample HoacroProtozoa21_FD_119630 | JGI IMG/M metagenome (GOLD analysis project Ga0181612, IMG submission 119630) | Hoatzin crop microbial communities from Cojedes, Venezuel. Combined Assembly of Gp0051906, Gp0051904, Gp0051908
TTCAATTAGAGTGGCAGCAGGGACTGCACAGCAGGCGCGAGAGTGGAGAATCAAGGACACGTAATCCACGTATCAGCTCCCGACCCCTCCTGAAATCCCTGTAATACTCTCCTTATTAGTATGTGCAAGTGGATTTTTAGTTGTTCATTTATTACACCTCACACATGGCCATACAAAGGCATGATAAAGTTATCAAGGCTTGAGTACCCAACACGTTTGTTCAGAATGAAAGCTATTTTTACAGCCCCTGAGAGGAGGCAGACTTTGGTGGTTTCTTTCTTCCTTACACAATTACATTGCCATTGAATGTAATGTTTTCATGACTATCATATAATGGAACTTAAAACTGATCATTTTATAACACTAACAATAATGATAAGGGTTTGCAAATACCATAGGGAGAGGCTATGGTGACCTGTCATATAGCTGCATTGCACAGATTGAATCTGAAACCAAAAAGTGAAGTTATACACGTGTTCTAGGAAAAAACTAATATCCAAGTTATGAGGCTGGGAAAAAATTAGAAATTAAAATCTTGCTGATATGCATTAAGATAAACAGGGTCAATTAGTTCATTTAAATATGCTTACTAGAACATTTTTGTTATTGTTTAACTTGAGATTTTTAAATGTAAATGTTCAAATCCTTTCTGACATTTTTAACATGAACATTACACAAAAAATATGATTATTGGACATAAATGAGACATAGTTTTCATTCAGCACATTTAATTTTATTTTTGCCTTTTAAATAAGGGATAAGTATATTTGTATTTGCCTGATGGCTCCAGTGGTACCAACCACCAATAACTGCACTTCTAAAGTAAGTGCTTTCTCCAAGAAGCACGTTAGCATATGCACCCACCACGGTATGCAATTTGGGTCACGATTTCAGCTGCTGTGACCAAGATTTTGTGCATGTTCAGAGTTAATTAGCATCGCTGATACACTATTTTGCACTCTTTGTTACATATGCAACTCTGAATTACTAGTGTCCTATTTTGTTCATGAAACCAAACCAACTGCCCCCCCAAGCACCATCCACAAGAAGATGGCACTCGATGGCACAGCGAATCCCCAGGACGGCCGGGGCGTCGTGCCGACGGGGAGCCCTGAGCCACTGGGAATAAGCCAGACCATGCCAGTATCCCTGGAGCACACAGGCCCGTCCCTGTGAGGCAAAGCCCACGCGTGCCCGGCGTGACGCCGCTTCTCCCTTACGGCACGTACGATGCCTGTGCTGTGTGCCCACGCAGACCAAGCGCAAACACGGCCACAGCACCCATGTCCCGGGGTTCAGGCCTACTGCAACACAAGGCAGAGTAACGTGAAAAGCAGCCATTTTTCCAGATGTGGGTAGCAGCCAGTGGCTGTGAAAGCACAGAAAAAGCCCTGGGACAATCCTTGACAGATCTTTAAGGCCTTTCACATGGGGCTTAGGCCTCTCTCTAATAGTGGCACTGGTCTTTACTATTTATAGCACAAAGACCAGGGGGGAAAAACCTGTAATTTGGGCAAGGACAGAACATCTGATTAACATCACCAGAATGAGGAACGGTTGTATTTTCGCTTAGAATCACAAAATTTAAGGAATATTTTGATTATACATAAGATCTGAAAGAATGCAATACATATTCCGCTTTCTCCCTCAGAGCCATCAGATCTGTCACCATTTGGGAAAATACAACTCTTTTCATTGTGGAGTATTTCGTGTTCACCAAGGAGAACAACGGTGATTGTGCATGGCCGCTGCTCTACAATGTACTGGGGGAAAAATGGGGATGGGTCAGGGTGTACAAAACTAGACTTTTCCAGGACCAGACACATAACAATCTTGTCAAGCTTGATTTCTCCATTTTCTAAGTGAAATTAATATCTATGTTCCTTTTTTAAGCTCTCTCCAATGGAAATATCTAAATAAAGGAACCAATGATACTTTTAATCCTTGATACCGATTGCAGTATTCCACCTGAAGCGGAACTCCCAGCAAAATGCGCTGGCCTTCTCCCCAACCCCTTGCTTTGTATCTGGTCTGTGCCTACTCAGGCAGAACACACGTGGCCCTTCATTATGATTTCTAACCCAGAGAAATAAATCTCAAAGAAATGCGAGTGCCCTATAGCGTCTAGGACCCTGTTCAGCTGGAAAATTAGGCAGCCTCCCGAGGCACATGAGTGCTGAAAGGCCACAGAAGCTAGCAGATCTGTTCAGAAACAAGGTCAGCCAAGTGCATGACTAGGAGGAGATAATAAAGGAAACGTTTACCAGCTCCAAAGCAGAAGATGCAAAGAACTCATCTTTGCCCCCAGGTATTTGTCCATCTCCCTTCTCCTGTCCTACAGTGTTGCCTTGGAAGGAGAAAGCGTTCCTAAAATATCTGGTGACTAAGAAAGGAGTTGCTGTCTAAGCTTAGGCATAAAGCAGCCCTTCAGCTTTCAGCATCATCATCTAGAGGAGATGATCTCTGTTCCCTGACTGGAAAGAGCCTAAGGAGACTGCTATCCCCACATAAAAGGTAGTCTTGAGTATGCTTCTCCTTGAGACACCCAAACTCTTCCTTGGTATTTAGTAGAAGCAAATAGAAAACGAGACAAAATACAAATACGCAAAGCAGAGAGAACACCGAGAAAGCATCTTATTTTTCACATGAAGAGCAAACCACCCTTTCTCTGAGGCCATCTCAAGCTAACTCTTGCAATAGCCTTTGCTCCCTGTCTCATCATTGAGGTCGCACATAATACAAGTTGTATTGCTAAATTTAATCTAGTTATTCCTGTTATTGACCCTTCACTCAGTCCTTTGGTGGACATAGATATTCTGGCTGTTTCTATCTGGAACAACAAAAATATCTTGCTAAAGGTAAATTACAGAATTTCCAAGGACATCACTGAAAAGCAGAAATGAGATCCTGACTTTGCACCCTCCAGTGTTATTGTTACAGAACCTCCACTGCTGCATGAGCCACACATTGGAAAGACAGAAGCACCATGCGTAAAGGGTGCTTTTAGCGAAGAGTACACTGAAATATAAGCTGCTTCCCATCAGCAAGTACATTCTTCATGTTTAACATAGCATTTATAAAGCTTGTTCAGGAAAAAAATGTGTTAAATCTTTCATCAGGCTACAGACACTTTACTTGGAGTCTTCACAGAAACCCAAAGTAGTGCCATAAGGTGCCTGGAATATTAGCCAAGCTAAAACCTTCAGGGCCATGCAAGCTACTGTTCTCAAATCTGTTCTTTCATCTGATGTGCCAGTCGAAATTACTTCTGCAACATGGTCAGAACCAACCTGGATGGATTTATAATGCCTCAAATTGCTATGGGCATATTTTTGCGAATCGCCTAGAGACAAACAGATAATTCTCTTTAGATTGTGCGAATTGCTAATTCTTATGCATGTCATGTGTTTTCCAAGTGGCATGTTTAGACAAGAAAATTGCAGAATATTCCTGATGTCACCAGAACTCTATGCTTAGAAAGCCACAGCAGTGTGGGACAGTGTCCTTTTACATATCCCAGTGCATATATTACAAATAATTTTAACTCAGACAATACTTGTTACCTTCTCTCACTCTGTGACGACCTGTGTAAGAGGGGAGTCAACTGAGGAAGAGCAGATTCACCAATTATACCAACGCAATGTCGCTACCTGAGCGAGTAAAGGAAGCAGAACCGAGCTTTTTATTTGCTCTGGTGAGGCAATTTGAATAAACAGTGTAAGTGTCATCTTTTGAGTCAACCTGTCAAGCTGAGTTTCACAATAGCTAATCTCTGTCTGTTGGCATTATTATACCACGCACAAAAACCCTCACACAGACTTCCCTGCAGCCTGCGGTCCTGGTAAACAAAGCCTGCCTGTTCAGTCCATGAAGTTCCCCTCTCTCTTCCACCTTCGAAAAATTTTTGAACTCATTGGCCAATTTCACCCACATTTGACAAGAGATTTCAAAGATAATTAAGCTCCTGTGAGTTTTCGGAAAAAGGCGGCCAGTTGGTATAGAGACCCGAGAAGCCTGAAAGGAAGGCTGCAGCGTGTGATCACACCTCGCTTCATACCAGCAAACAGAGACAGCAGAGAAATGTTAGAAGAACTGCAAGGAAAAAGCATCAATCAGAGGTTTCAATTAACTCTCTATGGGAATCCAGGCTTTGATAAGTTTTTTGCTCACGGAACTACTCATTTATTTTACTACATATGACTCGGATTCAGAGGTGTCCGCTTTTAACTAATATATAAATTACCCTCATCCTTAAAACCAACAGGGACATCTCTGTATAACGTATATTACAATGCATAATTATAGCTTCAGGGCATCATTTTAGATGAAAATGTAACATATACAATAGAAGAAAATTCCATTTGTATTATGACCAGATCTTGCTTCTGAAGTGACACTGTGCATGTGGAGAACTCGACAGACCAGCCAGCACAGCAATGATGGTCCCACGCTTACAGCATAAGGCCATAACATCATTAAAACCACAGGTTTAATTCCTGGCTGCCACACACTCTTCTTTAGCAACTTTGGGTGAGAAACCCCTTCCCTCTCTTTGTCTCTGTATCCATCATCTGTAAAAGGAAAACTAAACTCTGCCTCCCCCTTCGCTCAGCTTCGTCTTTCCTTTCTATTTGTGTGACACTGTCTTCTGTATAAACCGTACGACGCCTGCTTTCCTCCGAATGCCTATTAAACTGTTTTCTTGTTCGAACAAATCCAAACACAAACATACTGAATCAATTTTTTCTGAAGTATTTTAAGTGGATTTTTGTTTTGTTTCTTTTAGTTCTTGATCACTGGCCATGAAAAAATTCCAGTGGCTCCAGAAAGCTGGGTTTGTCCATGAGAAGAATGCCAGCTTAAGAAATCAGTAGCTTTGGAGTACTTAAGGAGGTGCTAGGAATAAAACAGTTGCTTTTCTTTATTAGAAGGGATACTTGATGAATAGATTGTTTTAGCGCGTGCTATACACGCAGTTTGGCTGTGTTTTACAAGGAGGAGTAACAAATTATCAGTCGCTGACTAGTCACTTTAAATCCCCCTTGGATTTCATCACTGCTTTAAATGGTGTTTCACAAGGCATACAGAAAAGAATTTTATTTTCAAAGGGAAGAGAAAACAGTGTTGCTACAAGTGTTGCTCTCTGTCCCTGCGGGATGCAAAAATAATCTGTGACTGTGACTTCAATGAATTTCGTTAACTACAGCTAAATTGCATCACAGAGCCTCACTCTAACAGATCTGCAATAGTTAATGAACGTGGTGGGGAGACCAGATATTTCTTCAAAACAACTCATCAAGTAAGCTGCCTCTACTTAACAGATGTAAAGGCAGGGCCCCGAGTAGGAGCTGGCAGGAACAGATGGTGCCTAAGGGCAGCTTTCTGTTCAGGGCTCCTGGGGGCTAGGTTAGGCAAGGCGGGAGGTGCGCTGAGGTGGGGGCTGTGTTTCTCGGCTGCAGGTAAAATCCATTTGTCACACCAGCTCCGACTGGGCTTTCAGCACAAAAGTTTAATATCTGAAACCAATGAGGCATTCTGCTCCCCGGCCGCAGCAAGGCAGGAAAGCCTCTCGGAGCAGCGTGGAGCCCCAGCCTTCTGCAGCAGGGACAGATGTCAAACCCTCGCTTGGAACAACTCGCCTTTTCTCTCTCTTCTTCAAACAAATAAAAAATGGGTATGCAAAGGGAAGCGTTTTACCTTATTGCACCTTCAGGGAAAGAACACAAAATGACGAAAGTAAGCGTGTTTTCTGTCTCTGTTCTCCACAGAATAGCACCAGCAACCTCATAAAAGCAGCCTTTGCTTTCTCCCTCTCCGAAATACAGACACACACATCGCGGCACCAGCAATAAATTTCCATTGCCTCCAACTTCGAACATTGCCAAGGTATGTGCCACAGAGAGCATTTTTATGAGCCGGTCTTTGACTGCCAGGATTTCGCCTTCATAAAGAAGAGATTTTAGTCCATTCCATCTATTTATTTTGTGTAGAGGAATCAAGGTCAATAAACCATGGAGAAATTCACTCTACCTTATTCCATTTCACACTTTTGTCATCCACGCTTTATCGAGTATCTGAATGAATTTTTAATATCATGCCACAAAATGCTTTGGTCTTCTATCATATGCTGGGACTCTATAAATCTGATAACACTTGGGAGTTCTCAAATATACTCAGCACTGAAGAAACAGCTTTAAAGTTTAGTCATTCTGATGAAATGTAAGAGCTTATATCAGTGACAGGTTGACAGAAAAAGCTGTTTTCCTTTCCATTTCACAGACTTCCACGTATGAACGCCATGAAACATGTCAGGACTTTCTCTGAGTCTATGAAGACAGAGATGGCATCTGCTCCCAGCGGGGAGCCCTTCTAACCAGTAATACTGTAAAATTTCATGATTCTGAAATCTGATTGACAGCCAAAAGAAGGGCAGGGAGGAGGTGTTTACTGTATTTTATAGGAGAGCATCAATTGCTTGTCTTGGCACATGATGTATATTTTTATGGCATACAATGCCACTTTCAGCATATTTTTTTAAAGTAAAATGTATTCACGTTGGCTGAACAGGTTTATAATTTCCTGTTGCTGGAAAAAACCCGCATTTTTTAAAAGCAGGCATTAACCCTACACACTCTTTACTACAGGTTTAGGTAAGTGGGCAAAAGACAAGGACCTCGAGCCCAAAGAAAACACCTACAGATTTCCTCTGTCAGCAGCCCAGCACAGAAGTACATTTGCTTCTCACAGCACCATTGCACCATTGATCCCACCTTCCAACGACAGCAAACAGGGGAAACAGATCCACTGACTTTACGGTCCACTAAATATTATCTCATTACACCGTGGCCAAACTGAGATCTCATTAAGTGACTACGTTATATTTTCACATTTGCTCTTTTGAGAAATGTGGATCGGTATTAATCCACTGAACTTACCCAGCAACACACCCACAGCTGCGTGTTCAGAACCACACTGGAACGGTACACAAACGCTTACCCGCGGACTGCAGCCCGAAATCCCACACAGTCAGCCCCACTGAAGTACGCCTGCGTGTACGGGCTCGTGTTTGCCCACCTAAGGACCAGAACTGTTCCTGATTTCATCACACACTGTAACACAGCAGTTTTCAACCTGTGATTTGCTGAATCCGGAAATCCCACAAATGTCCTCCAAGAGAAATCTACATCACAAGGAAGAGCAGCAAACCACTAGCGAGTAGGTTTAAATTTTACTAGATAACTCTACACCTTCAAAAGAAAATTTTTAGGGATGCACAATCCAAAAAACCTTGCAAACCACTCCAGTGCTTGCCAACTTACCAAAGCCGCACCGCCTTAGTGTTCACATGGTGCTACAAACTCCTCCTGACAAAAAGGCAAGGGGAGAAGCCCAATATTATCGCTGTCCTGTAACTTCATGGATTGTAACAAGAGTAAATACAAAATGAAAGGATGGCAGGGACTGTGCACATTTATAGGAGGTGGACAAAAATACCTGAACTACTTGACAAATGATCTTGCAATGAAAGACTACAGCCAGCACTGTGTAGATATGGATTTAGAGGACTGACTTATCTGTGTGCACAGACCTAGGGCTCTTCTCAGTTTTAGCTTGCGGAAGACTGCAATAGTACCCAGAAAAACAGACATTTTCAGGCTCTGATCTCCTGTCTCTTACTTCTCCTGAAATCACTGTGCATGAAAGAGGGAGGAGAGATTAAAATGCTCACACTAACTAGTTTATTTTTTGTTTTGTCATGCCAAGGTAGCTGTTAGTGACATGGACTATGGTATAAAAAATTCAGGTTAGCTGGGAATTCAGCCGTGGTCCAGTAAGCCACGGGAAAGATTCAACTAACTAAAGCTTTTCTGAATCTGGAAAGGTCAGCAAGAGCGGCACTGCTAGGAAGCCTACAGTATACTATTAGAAACACTGTCATCTGACTTCTAGAAACAAAAGTATTTCCTCCATGCACTTAGTCATGTCCTAGCAACTCTGTGAGATACGCGTGCATTAAGGCATTTTAACTACTTTGCTTCTGAATGTTATGGATAACTATAACAGATGGCATTCACGATACTGCTGATTTCGGAGACAAAGCTTTCCTAGCCAACTGCCACTCTTCTCCCTTCTGCTTTTCTTTACTAAGGATATGTCAAGGTGAAATAAAGTAAGGTTCAGGCCTTTACGTACCAGCAAGCACCATCAGGGCATTTGTGATGCCAAATGGCACAGGCGGAAAAAGAGAAATAATTAAATACAGAAAGGATGAAGCAGAAGTAAAGCAAACTAAATAAGCAAAAGATGAAGGACACACCCAGAAATTCAGGTGATTTTATTATACAGTCAGAAAAGACAAGGTTATCCCTTTTATAACTCTTTTTCCTTCTCTTCACTGGGAAGGAAAGAGGTTAGCCATACTCACACACACTGATAGACACAATTCTCTGAGATGATTTCAGTGGGGAGGAGACTATTCCGAAAACAGGCTTCTACTTCCACCATGCACCTACCGATCAGCCGAAGAGCCACTGGACCCTTGGCTCCTAGGAAAGAGCTTGTTTCAGTGTACATCAAGTACACTCTCTGCACTGCTGAAAGCTTCCAATAGCATGGGCCTTATTCTTGTAATAATTATGACAGTTGTAGATTGACATAATTGTGAAAATTGTGAAGTTGTTCCATATTTACCATGCTCCTTGTATTACTGCAGTAAGAGTCTGTTTATTTTAGCAGTTAAACAAGGTAATGTTAGCAAAAGTTCAGCTTCAAAGGACTTCAAGTTAATTGTGGACTACAGCCTCCCAGGAAGCAAAAAAAAAAAAGAAAATCTTATCTACACCTTCAATCATATAAAACTGAGGTAGAAACTTCAGGAGGACAAAGTACTGCACTTTAAGGGTGGAATTTCAAAGGAGACCTCTACCAGGCTATTTTCCTATTAGTCTGATTAGCATTCAGAAATAGCTTATTCCAGGGTTGGTATGCATTTCGAGACAGACGCAGAGGAAAAGCAGTTTTAAAAACTCTTTCATCCCTCTCTGCTTTAACCACTTCAACCACAACATAATCTCCAAGTTGCATGCTCTTCCAAACGCAGAGCTGCTCTACCCGTCTAAATCTGTGTCCTCTCGTCTACCATCGCTGTTCCTCATTAACACAAGCTGACGTGTATGTTTTCAGAGTTAAGAGTTTTTGCAAACTATTTAGATTATTTTACATGTAATTGACTGGTACTATTAGAAGAATTCCATTTTATTCTGGGCCAAATAAAGACCGCCGTATATAACATATTGTATGACGCTGAATGCTATAGCCAGAACAGGAAAATAGTCTGAGTAGTTATTATCAGTTTGCTTTATAAGTATGTTATTTACAATACGCAACAGATGTTCTCCGAATGTTAATGGCAAAATACAGACTTTTTATTTATTTCTTTTCTGACAGACTAAAAAGTGCAACTAATATAATAATAATCTTGGAAAATCCAAAGATTACTTCACAATTTGGAAAATGCTGTGTTGAGTCATTAGTCTTATTATCTGGTATTTTCATAACTTACTAGATAAATACTGTAAACTATGATTTCTGGTAACGATCCTTTATATGTGCAAAAACAGGCCTCCAAGAAATCTCAATTAGGCCTAAGAAATAGTGTTTTTAAATTAACCCCAGCCCCCCAAATAATGCCATAATATATGTGTGTGTGTGTGCGCGTGTGTGTGTGTAGATGTGCCGGCGCTCCCCACCCCACAAATGGATCGGATTAGAATCGCCGGACCCTAAGTCCTATTTCCTACGCTGCTAACTGCTAACAGAATGTTTTCTTTAGCTCAGTGCTTTTCAGTCTGCGGCCTGGGAACCCCAGGGATTCACGTGCTCCTCGTATGAGGGTCTGTAAAAATCGACCTGGTTTGTTTTACTCTATTGGGGTCCCTAATTCCATTGAGAAAAGCTTAAGGAAGTCCATCTGCTGAAAAAATGTGAAAACTTCTGCTGTCCCTCCAAGCCCCCGCTCTTTAGGAACAAGGGCTCAAAGTTCATTCCTGATCTCTGCCGTGGAGTCAGAGATTGCCCCCATGTGCAGTAGAAATGATTACTTAGGGAGACAAAATTGAACACAGCATTTTTACACTCCAGAACTGTTACGTGATCTTACTTTGAGAAAACCAGGGACAGCATCGTACCTGTAGCACACACGTTCTGGGTTTGGGGGTTTTCCCCCTCTCTTTGGTTGGATGTAAAAGCTATGGACACCACTAACTTTTCTCTTTCAATAGTGCTCTGTCTGATTTTCCTGTATGAATAATATCACACAACACTGACAACTGGTAGGTGCCACACAGGAGCATAAGACGACAAAAAGCTTGATTATCCATGGTCTCGTGCCTTGCGCAGTCATTCAGGCAGCCTACAAAGTGTCTGTGAAACACTGTTAACCTGAAATGGTAATTTTTCACCAATCCTTCAGGGATAAAGCCGAAGCTGATGCCTTTGTTATCTTATATCTGTGTGGCACAAATCACACTACTGAGAGATGTAATTTTCCTTCATTTTTTGTCTGGCTTTCTAAGAAAACAAGGTCTATGCAAACAGGCTGTCAACCCACCCAGCCCTAATAATTTTCAAACCCCTAGTTCCCTTTCAATTAAATTTGATAGAGATCTAAAAATCATCAAGTTCTGAGAGGTTTCATGCAAAGCAGTAGCTCTAGTACAGGAGAGATGGATACAGCTCAGCCCTTTCGCGAGCCAGCTGCCCAACCAGCAAAGGGCAAAACACAGGAGATCTCGTTTGCTCGGCCAGAGAAGGAATCGACAGCTGAGCCAGACGCACGGAATGCGTGTGCGGGCAGAGGGAAGGGAAGAGTGCTGTACGACATAGGACACAAATCTAAGGCAGTTAGACTTCATTATTCTCCATGCTCGTAGAACAGCGTGTTTTAGCACTGTGAAGAAAATGAGGTGCAATATGGCTGTACAGCACTCATTAAGCCATGCTCTTTCAAAACAAAAAACCTCACCATCTCTGCCCAAAGAAACCCAGCTTATGACACTATCGCAAAGGAAGACACCTTGATTCTTTCATAATTTTCTTCCTGTCTCCGTGCAGCAGTTGGAAAAATAACATTCATTGCCATTGTACATGACAGGTAAAGAAAAAAAAGTAACAGCCACATCTGGTATCATTAATACTTTAGCAGACTTCCTATTTTTAAATTAGTATCATTCTGCAAGCAAAATGACAGCTCCTCACAGAGCCTACGAATCCGCAGCAGCAAAGCAACAAACAAACCAGCAGTTTACCAGCACAGCTGCAGACAGGTCTGACAAGCTTTCAAAGCGCTTGAACTAGTAGAGCCCGATTCTGCAGAGGCACCGAAATGCCAGGCTGGCATTTTTCTCGGAGTTTTTACAGGTGAAAAGCCAGCTAATAAACGGCTAGCCATCACGGGCTGCCAAGTGGGACGGGTGCACACTGCGGGAGCCACCTGCGGCTCCGCTGAATGTACCAGGTGCACCCGTAACGTCCCCCGGCACTGCCAACGGGACACAGTCCACGGGAAATCAGCGGGATTGATGGGTCAGCTGAATCGAGCCTGCTGCTGAGCCCTTCCAGCTCCTGGTTGGAGAAACCTCAGCAAAGCGTCGGGCTGTTTCCTACGACATCTTCCACCAAAAGTTAGATGGGGACGGGGGGAACCTGCCTCCTTCTCACAGCATCAGCTTGGTCTGACTTACTGTATTTCTTTTTAGGCGTGAATATCTGAAAAACGTAATAACAGGAGAACAAAACAAGGTGTCTGTCATAGCTGTGCTCAGGCAGGAACGGAGCCGAGCCAGCTCTGACCCTGGCACGTTGTGTCTTTTGGCTCCAGAAGGCAACTGCTCACAAAATCAATTGCTTCTGCAACACAAAAGCACACATACACAAATGAACTGTGGGACAGACTTCAGGAAATATCAGTCTCCTGAGGTAACCACAAGCTTAAAATTAGGCTTGAGGATGACAAAAAAGTCTGTCTGCCTGTGTCCTGACGCGTTTCATCCATCTCGGGGAGTTACCAAGGCTTCATCTACTCTGCTTACTTACGTCAATGAAATCAAACAGGCTCTTCAAGCGACCGCAGGAAGTTCTCCACATGTTCGCTGAGGCAGCTGGAGCTTTTCCCATTATTTAATTCTCGCTTGGTTGCCAATTCAAAACACCAAAACAGAAAGCAGAGACATTTCTCAATCTTTCCTCCTGAGGGATTTACCCATGTAAATCCCATCACAGAATAATGCCTCTGGACACATTGCAAGATAAAATTTTCCATTCTCATTGAACACTTGAATTTTCTCAGGTGCTCCATCTTCCTGCCAATCTGGTAGGACCTACAGCAGTACAAAATGAACTATCAAACAGTCACCGGTGGTTTGCATTGTGTGTTGTACATAAAAGCGTTGCCCAAATTGACTTCTACTGCTAGCCGCTGCCTAGAAGACATTTGTAGATAAAGAAATCAATGTACTGGGGAAGTGAATTAGAAAGTCTCTGCTTGGAAGTAATCTGTGAAGTTCTTTACGTTCATTACTGTAGGTCTCAGAAGAAAAAAGCCGCAAACCCACAGAGGTCAGATTTTAATCTGTCTAATGAAGAACTGGGATCTGATCCTCGGACAGAAAATCCACCATTCACTTGTTCTTACCTCTTGCCAGGACCCTTCCACATCTGGATTTCTCCAGCCCTACACTGACTCGTTGCTTTGCCCAGACTAAAATCACTCTTGTGCAGCTGTGCTACCTGGAAAAGACCGGGTGGTTGTATATCCTAGTAAGCCTCCAGCTGCCTCTTTTTTTTTATTTTTCCCCAGCTTCTCTTCTTTTTAAAGTAGGATATTAGTTCTCACTTACGCACCCAATTAAACACAGTCAGAAGGAGGCTGCAGGGCACCTATCAGAACCTGGGCAGGTTCTTTAACTTTGTAACCTTCACCTTTAGAAATCTCCATATTTGAAAAGAAGTTTGTTTGCAGGTTGTTTTGCAAAATACGGCATGTATTACTTCTCTATACTTTTCCTCCTGACTCCACTTTCACTTGATGTCTCGTGTACAAAGCTGGATAATAAAGTGCAAGCCACATTGTGGCCTGTGATCAGGCTCTCGCTAAACTTGCTACTTGGTTGCATTATTAAAATGAAACAAAACAAAACAAAACCTACAATGACTGTAATTAGCAGGGGAAAAAAAATCTACTCGTATCTCTGCTGAAACAAAGTAGACCGCACCATAAGCACATCACTGACCAAAGGAAAACCTTCTGAACAAAGTAACCAGTAATTATGGAACTCTCCATTTTGACACCGAGAGGCAGCACATCCGGATCACAGTATTTCCTGTAGCGGGCTACATATACACCTCACCAACTCGAAGGCAAACGATCTAATGAACAGGTAGATAAAATAACTGAAAATCCACAAGCTTGCATTTGCAGAGGACGCTCCAAAATGTGGGGTTTTCATGGCTAGGTCTGATTTGCCACACCCTGTGAAGAGGAAGCAAAGCCAGCGGGTTGGAAGGGAAAGGATCATTTGGGCTCCCACTCAAAGCCGCTCCCACGGAGATCCGCACAGAGCAGCCCCAGTCTCTCCGGACAGCAAGGCACTGCCCTGACTTCCCACGGAGAGGTTATTAGATCAAAATATTATATTATGGCTAAGCGTTCTGCTTCTAGGTTGCAGCCCTTTTGATCAGGTTACTATGGAGCGCGCTGGCATTACGGGCCCGTGTGATGTATGTTTGCTGTCAATGCTGAAATAACACTAAATGCATCTGAGCGGGCCCCACCTGCCGAGCAATATGTTCTCAATCCCTCAGGCAGAGCTGTGTGCCGCTCGGTGAGGAAAAACTTCCTCCCACCCAGCACATGGCAGGGCAGCGAGATACACACTCACATGTTCACGGACGGGAGGTGGGACGTGCCACTGAGCAGACCCCCCCCCCTTCGCTTGCTGCGACAAGAAACTAACTAACTCTTACGTACGTGGAAAAGAAGAAAAAAAAAAACCCAACTAAAAAAAGGGGGAAAAAGAAAGAAGTGAAAGCATCTCAGCCTGTTAATTGCATACATCATTACCACAATTGGCTGAGAAGTTGGCTTGTTGACGATTGATTCATGAGCTCCTCTTGCAAGCCAAGAAGAGAGAGAGAAGATGGCAATATCCTTATTTATTTATTTGTAAGTACAGCAGGAGGCTCTCCTGAAGGTTGGTGGAGACCACAGCTCAGGCTAATACACGGGAGGCTGCTCTCTGCCTGCCACGAGAGCTCACGCAGCGACACTGATTTCTTCCTGAATTGATCGACATGATCACTCTGTGCCACCTGTAGTTTTCTCATCACAGACAAGAATTAGCAGGGCAAGGAACCAGGACACATGGTTTTTGAGAAGGGGAGGGGGTGCGGTTTCGATGGCGCCTCTGGAAATACCAGTAGGTTGAATGCAGATGAGTTTCATGCTCATTCCTGCATTATTGCTGCCTGCACCTACGACCTGTGCAGTGATACCTCAGAGAAGCGAACTAGTTCCAACTCTCAACACACATAACAAACGGAAAAGGATGAGCTGCATCCCGTCTGGTCAGCAAGCTCTCTGCAGGTCACATTAAACAGCATAATTGATTGTTTTAGACTAAATACATGCAACCCTCCCGTTTCACTCAAGATAATGCTTTCAAAGCGCAGTAGAATTTGAGGCTTTTTTTACCACTGTGCTGCTAAGCAAGAAATAATCTTAGTGTTAGATTACCTTTTCCTCTCACACCGATTTCACTTGGAGCAAGAGCTTCGCTGATTCAGAACTCACTTTGTGTACCAGAATACAACAAAACAATTCTTGAGACTCATCCGCACAGCAACAGGCTTTTGCTGTGCCAAATTTCCCATCAAACAGATTCTTCCGAACTTTCACTAATTGCTGGCTACATTAAGCTGTATTATAAAACTAATTCAAGCTAATAAACAGTTTCGGATATTCCTTCTCGTGAAAAAAGGGACTAAGTTTCATAAAAGGATGGCCAAGAAATACAGACAATACACTCCTTTCACTCCTACAGCTACTGTTCCTGACATGATTTATAACGTGGGGCACTCCTAAATCAGGAACGCAATGCTATCAGAAGCTGTAAATATTTCTGGGTTTTGATATTCAAACTTTTAAACATTCTGCTTCCAATTTTACTCATTTGCTTACATATCTACATAGAATGTCTAAAAATTATGTGACAGCAGCAGAGCAATGAACATGTACATATGGGAACTGCACCAGAGGTAGGTGGTAACAGCCCGCTCAGTCCAATTTCTTATGACCGATGCAGATGGCATTTTACTACCTTAGCAGCAAGAAGCTTTACATAGCCTGGGTGGTTTTTTTGTTCCCAGTACTTGACAGCCGAAGAGTACATATATAAGTATGTCCTACTTAATACATGTGTGGATATTCTCATCATTCACCAAAGTAGAGATTTTCAAAGACAAGTCATTAATAGCTGACATCCACCGACACACGGAAACAATCTCGAGATATCTCCAAACATCGGCCATAGCAAAGGCAGAGCACACGACCTAGGCAGGCAATACCTCCTGGATAATGACCTTAAAGGCTCTCCTGGAATGACCTGGCTTCCCACTGAGCTGCACGGACTACCCTCTGCTTGTAAGGTTTGGGCTTTTTAAATGACATGAACAAAAGCAATTCTGCTCGTTTCTCCTTTGGAACCCCTTGTTTAGTACGCTGTAAAATGAAATTAGCTTACTCCCCATCGGTTGCTGAACAGCCCTCACATGTTAAAGACTTATGGACACTGCTAATCTGTGACAAAACCAGGAAGTGTAATTAGTGCTGCCAAACCATCTGTCAGGCCTGAGAGAATTGGATGATATTTGGGAAAAGCATCTAAACATGTGTGCGCTTGTCCTACGTCCCAGACCATCCAAACTTGGCCAACAGCTGGGTAAAACAGGATTTGACACTTCTGTTGAAAAGGCCAGGGAAAGAAAATGCTGCTAATACAGAAAGGCACCCAGTATTAGTCACTTCAAAATCCTGTTATAAACGATCAGCCCAGAACTGAAAGTAACCGACAGTAATTAAAGCTGTCCTGACACTCCCACGGTAAAGACATAAAACCCGTTGCAGCCGTCACAAGCGGCACAGAAATACTGTACGAGCACCGTAACCGGGAGACAGGCTTTAAATCTGTACGTGTTTTGGTTTGCCGTTAAACCACCCCCTGATAGCACACAGTAACAGCAGCTCTCCAAGAGGCGTTCTTGGAGGAGACAGAACGACGAAGATGGAATCGAGTGGGAAGGTGTCCGTCTCAAAGGAAAGGCCCAGCCTGGAGAGGCTTTAACACACGCTTCTCCTGAAACAAATTAGCACGACTGGTGCTCACAACGTCTTGATAGCGGCTGTTCTGTTTTGCCAGAATAGCTCGAGTGGTTCCCTTGTCGTGCTTCTCTCCAGGAAAACACTTCTGATACATTTTCACAGCAGAACCGTGAACAGAGAAGGGAGAGGGAAAAACATTAGCTTGAGAATGCTCTAACTGTAACCTACACTCTGCCAGGAGACAGCAGATACAGATCTGGTGCTCCTACATTAACACCCCAAAGTAATGAGTAACGTAAGGACGCTTAGAAACCAGCCAAGTCTGGACAAGTCAGTGAGCACAAGGCAGGCTGCAACAGCAGCGCTTCGGACTGACCAAAGGCTTTGTGGGGCAGACAGCGTGTGCGCTTACCACTGAGATTTGTTAATCCGTGTGATGTGCTTGGTACATGCCCAAGGGCCAGAGCCCACAGTCAAACAAACTGCATTTGTTGTAGAAATTTTGCCTACAAACGTGGTTACGGTGATTTTGGTTAACTTTGTATTGGCCAAAATTTCCTGTTCTTTCAAAATAAACATTTTCCACAGAAGAATCATAACACAATTGAAAAAAATGTTGAGAAGCTCTGGAGAAGAAAACAGAGCTCTGCTTTTCCTTTAATGGTTTTACTGGTCTGGAAGACTGTCAGTGGTGACAGCCAGCTAATCCTGACTTTTTCCTGGGATGGACATGGGATGATCTCACAATCAGTGACCCTATTTCAGCCCCAGCATGGATGATCTCCAGGTCGCTCAGGAAGCAGCCATTTTTTTACTCACTCATATTCGATTCCAAGTACTTATCCGATTTGATTCAAACCCCTTTGTCATTTGAGACAGTTTCTGGACGCTCTGCTCTGCATCAGGCAGAGCAAGGACCAGTGGCGGCACCCCACCGCACACCCCACCGACGGTTCTCACACACCAGCTAATGCTCAAATACACAAAACCATACACACAGCCATCTCTGGTCTAAAACCAGGCATTTCAATGCAATTTTACTGTCACATAGAAGATTTTGTCTTGAGGAACAGTACGAAGAGGAACAAATGCAACCTTTGAAACCTTGTAAAACTGTCTAGGAGCGCAACTGCCGTCCTCCAGGCCACGCTGCAAGTCACGAGCTCATGGAATTGCACCACAGATACTTGCATCTCTCGATGTCAAACAAGAAGCAAGTCTAGATACACGAAAGGAGCCAGCTCAGCTATCAGTTTGGTTTTTATGTTAAATACTCAAGTCCATCTTTGTATTTCAGAACAGAAATTACTGCTAGTGTCGTCATACTAGAGACACAGTCAAGCTCTCCAAATTTCAAAGCTGAAGTATCTTTAATGCAGAATGCACTCCTCTGTCCAACTCTTCATCTGCTTTTACAGCTCCCTCAAAATGCGTATATTTAGACAACCTTCAAAAAAATCAGAGGATCTGATTATTTACAATCACTATCTAGCTATAGTTAAGAAAAATGACAAAGCTTTTCCATTTTCAGGGATGGAAGAGCTGCTGGTCTGCTGTGACCTCTCCAAACACTGACAGACAGTAAAAGGCCTCTCAGTTGATTTAACCAGATTCCTTGAAGTCACTACTTGTAAAAGCAACATGTGCAGGGATATAAAGCGAGCATCCCCATGGTACTGTCATATATGCCAAAGCTCTACAGATTATTAATACAGGGGCTTGCCCCCTTCATTCTACAAGAGCTCTTGTTATGCCTCAGATTAATTGGAGGAGAGTTCAGCAGCTCCAAAGAGATGATTAAGATCAATTATTCATTCCTCTTCCTATTCTTTTATCTGTATTTAACTTCAGGATTAGAACCCCACTAATGAAACAATAACTCTGTTAAAAACAAATAGTACAAAACTTGCTCTTTCATAAAAAAAAACATTTAGAAGAAATAATTTTTGCATGTTCTAAAATTTCTGAGTCAGACCATCCTGTTGCATTCAACATATATGAAAGAAATATAATTACACTTTCTCTTTGAAGTAAGTAGACATTACTTTCTGATTTTTCTTTTAGGGAAAACATGAGACGTGGAGTTTCAGGGGAGTGCCCTCAAGAAGTTTAGGGGCAGACAGAAAATGTAGGCAAAAAATAACAAAGAGAGATTTTTGCATGTGTGTATCTGAAAAAAGATGGAGAGTTTGTAGATACGCGTGGTGGCTGAGAAGGGTGTTTATTTAAAATCTGTATTTGTTGGAGTTCTCTGGAGGATCAGAGTGGGAATGAGATATCTTCACATGTTAACCAAAGAACCAGAACATGAAAGACATTAAGCAGGAGTGGTGCTGAGCTGGTACTAACAAACACAAACACAGAACAAAAAAGGTTAAAAATGTTATAACTAAAATCCTCTTCCCCTTTCAACTGCTCGAGCTTCAGTCTTTTAATCCCAAGAGCTCTCCAGTTTTCTACTATGTCTCCCAGGAAAACCAGAGAAGTCTGCATCTGATATTTCTGAAAGGAGAGAGAGAAAAAAAAAAAGGCCAAGAACTAAACAAACAACCTTTCAAAACGTTTTGTACAACCTAACGAAGCAAATGGGACACAAGCAGACTGCTTTTTTTTTTTCCTTCCCTCCTCCCTTGCAGGTCACCTTTATCCATGACACGCAGCAACAAAAGCAGAAAAATGAAAGTTAAGGCCAACAGCCTGTCCTTAGCTGGTCCTGCTGTGCTTTGGTACTGCAGGGCTCGCGGATTAATGTGGATGTCACACAGCATATGCTGTAAAAACGAGACACCGCAGGACGTGTTCAGAATGGAGGGTTAAGGCTTTGGGCATTCTTATCAAGGTAAAGCTCGCAGACCTGAAATGGTACATCTCTGCGGCTTCCGGCTTTTGTTACTTGGATGTCTTCCCTCTTCCCTGCGATTCGCAGGCAGCAACACTGTGGTCACCGAACGCGTGCATCTGGCTTTCCCGAGCACTGCGTTACACAGCCTCGCCTGAGCACTGCCGCCTTTGCTTTCAAAACAGTACATGCATTCCAGGTATCATGAACACATTGAGACCCCCCAAATCTCTGATCTTCATCGTCAGGTGCGCAACACAACACAAAGCTTTTGTAGGAGTTGATTTTTTATCTTGCAGAGCAGACAAAAGACTTTTCAAACAAGGAGGACATAGGAGAGTAATGTTTGGTACAAATGTTAAAGCAAATTACTGAGGAAAAAAATGAAAGTCCAATGTGAAAATGAGCGGAATTCCATGTAGAAGCCTTGTTCTCCACAAATTTTGGCAGTTACCTGAAGCTAAGAGCTACCAAAGTGCAAGTCTTCATGCATTTCACTTATGGACAATGGCTGCACACATAAAATGACAAGTACTTCTTTCACCTCTGGGTCAAAATCCATTTCAACAGTATCTCAACAGTTTAAATCTGTTAGAACTATACTATCAATAACGGGAATATATACACAATAGCTCTCCAAGCCATGAGCTGTGTTCAAACTTGTGCACAGAAGTCACATCTGAACAACTAAAATGATTCCCGGAGATTAAATCAAAGTAGAACGAAATCAAACATCAAGGGCTAACTTCTGACACCGAGTCTCCATCTAAGTCAGCAAACATCTTC
>Ga0181612_150591_pt1:22500-26747 | contig 26747 bp, 15 predicted proteins | sample HoacroProtozoa21_FD_119630 | JGI IMG/M metagenome (GOLD analysis project Ga0181612, IMG submission 119630) | Hoatzin crop microbial communities from Cojedes, Venezuel. Combined Assembly of Gp0051906, Gp0051904, Gp0051908
TTTGAAATTTTCCATTTGGGGAAAAAAAAGAATTATTACGTTTTTATATCCCATTCTTCACCTAAATAAACAACGTATTTCCCACAAGATGAAACAACTCCAACTCTCCAAGCAGCTCTACCCACAGTTACAGAAAGGGGACAAATCCCGATGTCCAGCTTAGGGGGAGGAGCTTGGAGAATCAGAGTTTGGAGTTTTCAGCCACGTGCATCTCTCTACTCGGGACTGGAAGCAAAGCAACAGATGAGCTTAAAGAAAGAATAGATGGCTCTGTTCAGAAGCTGCCTATGCCTGCGAGTGCTAACCAAAGACGGCAGAGTAGTTTTGTTCCAAATGTTCTGTATAAAATGGGAAATGAGAACCAAAGCAGGAGACATTTTTTGGTTCACATATTACACGAAGAAAACCAATATAAGCAAAACACTGTAACTTTTATATATAAACTCATGAAAATACATTGCCTTAATATGTTTTTTATCCCCCAATTCTCACATCTTAAAAGTTGTATATGATAACTTTCTATGACTTAAATCATTTTGAAGATGCAGTGAAACCACTTTTCAAAGGAAAATAAAACAAAACATAGTGAAGAACCTTTGAATGCTCCCAAATCCTCATTTGTAGAATGTGTATGTGAGACAGAAATAGACCCACCTAACGGGATTCATTTCTACTGATTCAAGCCATGCCATGACTGTAAATTCTTTGCTGCGCAGACAGCTTGGAGGTATTTTCATTTCAGGCCCAGGAAGCAGGGCTTTATTTCTACCAGCATTCACTTAGTAGTTTTTCTTTCCAAAAAGCATTGAGAAAATGAAGGGAATTAGGATGTGGCATCCAGACTGACAGTTCCCTGAAAACACTGTCTTCCATATACCTGAATTCGAGCTTTTCTATTCATCCTCCTTGCTTTCCCTAATTCACCTCCATTCTGGTGGGTGACAGTGCTGATCATATTTGTCATCTCCAGTTCTTGATTCTATAAGAGAGAATCCGAAATTCAAGCCCCTAAACCCAAAGAATGAAAGTTCTCAATGCACTAATAACTGCCCGCCTGAAATGCTCTTCTGAAATTGGCAGTGCTCTGGCAAGGGGTTCCAGCACTCAGAAATACTCCTGGCGGAAGCTACACATTGTTTTCACAGTTGCTTATTTGAATGTGGGTTTTTCCCTTCCTTTTATAAGAGCCTGGCAATCTTCTTACCAGTTTTCTGATACAGAGATACTCCTCCTTCACTTTCCTTTACAGAAAAATTATTAGCTTCTGAAAGTAACTTAAGCACCACAGCTACAAATTTCTCAAAATCAGGAACTTGTACTTTCCCCATTCACCCTCTTTTAAGCTGATTATTTTATATCTCTTGTGGGAATTGTATTAGTTCCACCATTCCACCTTATTTAGATATCTAGTCCCTGTGAACTGACATTTATTCTACGTCTATCCACAGAAAAACCATCAGGGTCCTGTCCTAGGATTCTTGCCTGATAAATACCTTAAGAGCAAGTTTCCTACTTACACCGGCTCATTACAGTAGAAAGCATTACCTTATAATTGATCTTACCCACATGTTAAAGACTCTTGGCATCTTGTCAGCCCTCCAGTATGGTCAATTACTAGATAATAGTGCCCACTTCCACATGTCTTATTACTTCAATGGTAAGATCAATAATTAAGAGTACTAAGCACCATCAAGCACCTGCTCACGAAAGCCTGCTGATGCATGGAATGAATAAAGGTAATTACCCCACCTATTTCTTTTGCTGATTCTGAGGATACCAGACTGAAGACACCTACATTCCCTAAGGTTTCAGGAATTTATTTAATCCCCACCTCTACCTTCCCAGAATTTCCTGATGAATAGAAAATAAAAAAAAAATTAAAAATTTCTATATCTAGTTTGGATGTTATCTCATTATAAAAAAGAAACAAAGTTCTGCCTGCTCTATTTGAATGTTAATAATCCCATGATTGACTACAAGTTCCTTTGCTTGGTTTTTTTGATGACTGGATATAACCTTTTAGCTTCCTTTTCTCTTGTTCTGTTTTCTTTTCATTTTGGTGGGTCATGTTATATACATGCCCCAAGATTTCAGCTTTTACTCTTTTCTTCGTATTACAGAATTATTTGTCCTATTTCCTCTTGGCCTTTGTGACTGCGTCACAACATATGACATAAAAATACACTAGCTTTAATGGCTGAATTATAATATTGATTGAATATCTAAACTGGATATCAATTCACTACCTTACTAATAAAAATAGACATAAAATCCAGAATGTTAATCTTTGAGTCATGCGATGTGCTTCAGTACAAGCTAATTTTAACAGAATTTTAATGTGCTGTCAAGGTTAGGTAGAAGGGATAAAAATTCACACATAAAATATATTTACTTGCACTACAAAAAAGCCATCTCATGGTGTTCATTTTGTCTCTCAATTTCATGTCAATAGAACTCGATCACTTCAATAAAGGGACTATTTACAGAGTGAACAACTAGCAAATCATCCACTCAACCTGTGTCTAGAGATGTTCAACGCTAAACAGAAATCACACATTGTGTTTTCTAGGAAAGATCTGAAAAACCTGACTTCTATCTTCCTTACGCAGTTATGGACTTTGGCACATGGAAACCCCAGTTTATTTTGTTTCTTTCAATACTGATGATTAGCGCAACTATTTGATTCAGTACAGTTTACAACTGTACAACAAAGTTTCCATAATCTCCATAGCCTCCATGTACTGAAAAACAGAAATTTTTAAAGTGTATTTATTATCTTTTGCCTGTAGTCTCAATTTCATTGTTCAAAGTCTGCACAGTGGGGAAAATACTCTTCTCTGAGCTGAAAGCAAAATAAAACCTACTCTTACATTCCAAGGATGACTAACTAACGCAGAGACATAGAACAGAAAAGTTTTTCACTCTTTTCAAATGCTTCCTTTAAGATGCTGCTTTCCGAACTTCTGAGCACTCACAGAAAATACCTCTTACGTGAGTAAATGTCCCTTTTTTAAAACAAAGAACCTGCCACTTCCTGGAAAACTTTGTTCCACAGCAAGCTACCATATACATTAATGTGAGGAATGGGAATTCTCTCCAAAATCCTCATGTCAATTATCCTATTTTCCCCTCAAAACCACAGCAAAATGACCTTTTGTGGATTCTTCCCTTTGAAAGGAACTGGGCATAATTCTGACACACTCATTGACCTCAACGAAACAAAATGCTTTCCTCATGTCAAACAGTAGAAATAAGTATGGGAGAGTTTACTGGAATTTTCATACTCACGCTATATATAAAAATCTGGCAAGAAACCTAACTTAGTCCATAGCAGTTGTCTAATGCTGAATTATTTCCTTAAGCCTTCGCTGTTCTCCATTTTGCTGTGTTACTCTTATTTTTCTTATTGTGGTATTCTTACTAGCTTAGCTTTGGAACAGAAAATTACAACAAATGGCCATTCACAAGAGCACTTTGCACCACTGTGTCACAGAATAATTAGAAATGTCCTAAGAATAATTCTTGCTGTATCACAGTGATTCCAGTCAGACATCAATGCTGTAAGTTTGATCCCCAGATTTATATATTCAGTCAAGTGAGTTTAAATGACACGATCCCAAGTGCTACGCTTTCAGAAATCCCACGCAATTGCATGACTTGAGCTTTTTTTTATTTAGGAGAAATTCTACAGGTGTGAGTATGACATCCATTTCCAATCTGAGCCAAAGTACACATGTGGATGAACACCTATTCTGTCCCACTTTCCACTGCCTCCAAAGCTACCTTGCCTTTTTTACGCTGAATACTGAAAGAGAAGTACACTCTACTCACTCTATCAAGCCGGCTGTTTTTGCCAGAACTGCTTCACCCACTTTTAATTGCCACCAACATAAATGTCAGATGTTGTATTACAAGAAATGAGTCATGTCTGTGTTAATAAAAAAGAAAATGTTTTATGGAGCAGATTCAAAGCTTGCACAACACATAGATCATGTTCTTTTTTTAATATGCTAAGAAATTTCTCCAGTTCTGGACTTTTCAGGAAAAGATCAGCAGGGCTTCCAAAATAACCACGTAAGACTACAGAATAGTCTTCTGCATCACCAAAAAGCTGTTAAAATCTGCCAGGGATCTGAAGCTGGTGGGTATTGTGCAGGCAAAGGAGGATGCCACCGCTACCATGCTTACCATGGGGATTTATTACACGTCGGAGCTGAAGTCCCTGCTGCGGGGAGAGGCAAAAGAAA
>Ga0181612_139131_pt1 | contig 26745 bp, 14 predicted proteins | sample HoacroProtozoa21_FD_119630 | JGI IMG/M metagenome (GOLD analysis project Ga0181612, IMG submission 119630) | Hoatzin crop microbial communities from Cojedes, Venezuel. Combined Assembly of Gp0051906, Gp0051904, Gp0051908
CCACTATTGCAGATGAAAAGTATTCCCAGTGAAGATCATACTGCATTGCCCAGGACATGGCTCCCAGCCAGGCAGAGAAGATATTTTTTCTTCAGATGTGGGATCTGAAATAATGCCTGAAGCAAGAATCAAACCAGAAGTCAAAATTTTGAAATTCAGGAAAGTAACTCTCTGTCCAACCTTGCATGCCTAGCTTTGTTTAAAGCCGCATCAAATTGACACCAGCTCTGGTGACCTCGGTGGACAGGTGACTGCCGCCAGCTCTCCAAAGCTGCAGGGCTTCAGGAGCGCAGGGGGCTGCACCAGAGCACGTAGGAGCCTGCACACGGGTGTAGGGGAAGAGCAAGTGTAAAGACAGATGTCAGACTCAGAAAGACACCGGCATTACAGACAGGAAAGTTCGGACCTCCTGCACTGGAGCATCTTGTCTAGCTCAAGAGGATGGAAAAGGGTGGCAAAGGTTTGGATCACTGTTGGTAAAAGGCACCTGCACGCTCACTGCAGGTAACCTTAGAGCCTTTTCTGCAAGGATGGAAAGCAGCATTCATTACCTTAAATGTGTTAACTAGAAATGTGATTGTTAAAACTAATTAAAGATGTTTAAAAACAGGGTTTGACTCACTGTTATGTAATACTAAGGGAAAAGAGATCTATTTTAGGACTCTGAAAATGAGGACAAAACAAACGGAACACATAAACATGAACCTCTATCTACCCCTGAGTCCCACTCTGCAGCCTGGACCTCACCTCCTCCCTAGTCTCCCCGCTCTATGCAAACTGTCCTCCCCAGGTTTCAGTGCTGTAGGTCTCCTTTCACTATCTTCAAGACTTCAGCCCCTATTGCCTGCTCTCTTCCCACTGAACGTCATCCCTGGAGAACTCCCTTTACCTATACGATTTTCACTGTTATTCCCGTGCCAAAACACTCGTCCCTCCACTCGTTCTGTCTTCTACAGCCAAGCCTCACTCATCATACTACTTGGCTGAAAGCTCACAAACAGCACCGAGCTCAAATTCTCTCTGTTTTGGCTTTCTGTAGTGATGCAGTGATCCCCACAAAGCACTCAGCTGGTAATCTCACATCCTTGGGAATATCTGTAAAACCCTTTTCTCCTCTAACACCACGGCACCCACTGCAAGACCAACACTTACCATGTCGGCCCACACACAGTGGTGTTGGGAACCTGACCCCTTTATCTTTACTAGTCTACTGTCATGCTTTTTGTTACCTAAAAATTATTCAATTTAAGGGTTGGGGTTTTTGGATCAATTTGGTTTTGACGAGTCCAGGGCTGTGAATTTCAGTCTGTGTTGAAAGGATCAAACCCAAGAGAGAAAGCACAAGAACATGTCTTCCACCAGTAAAAGCAGAGAAGGAAAACAGGCTGACACTATTTGGGTGACCAGAACTGCAGTCTATGCGAATCCTGACCGGATCCATCGTTTTCAGCTTTTATTGTGTGTTCAAAAAAAAAAAAATCAAGCGTCTGAACAAGGAGGGGTGAGAAGCAAGCAATGCTAGCCCAATGTGAGGCACTAATAGCAAAAACAATCATTTTGAAACCATCTGCTTTGCAGCAAGACATGACTCCTGCAATACACTACACGAATCAAAGAAGATTATGCCTGGGGTTTGTTGCAGAACACAGAATAAAACAAGTTTTTCCTAAATCAACCTCACTATCAGCCCGTAACCTTGGGAATGCCAAATAGAAAGCCGGACGGCATGCCAGGGCTCCACTTGCTCCATCCGGCCTTACCTCAGGAAGAGGGACAGATGGTGCCAGTGACTCAGAAGAATGTCAAAAGGCTCCCATCTCACAGCAATAACCTATGTCCCAGCCCTGTGACAGTCTGTCATCCATGCAAATTGTGTTTTTCAAGGACATAAGTGTGAACTTGGAGCCGGTAGGAAAACACAACAGAGTGCTCTCCGGGACAACTTCTCTTTTTGTGACTTGGGCAAAGATAATTCTATTCTGCAGTTTTAGCAGTGTGCTTCTACATGTGAGAAGGCAAGGCCTTGGGAAATCATGCTTGGCAACATAAATTACAGTTTAGTGTACCACTTTTGACTAACTAAAAATTGTCAAACACCTTTTGAGGAAGGAAAAGCCTCAGGGAAAGCACAAAAGCTTTTTGAGCAAGCCTTCATGACTTTAAAGGAAATCTATCCCAACTTTAAAATCCACAAAAAAAACCCAAACCCTCCAGATTCTGTTTTTCTATTTTCTGTTTTTTTCAATTAATGTATTTGCAAAATAAAGCAAAGCAGTTGTAGCTCTGTTCCTTACTGCCTCTTTAAAATCTTTTCCATTTCCAAAGTGGAAAATTATGGCATTCCCATTTCTAGTGCAGGAAAACCAATATGAAATTGCAATTGTACTTCTTTTTCCAAAAAGTAGCTACACCACAAAGCAAACAAACATAGGGAAGTACTGGCTCAACATCTGGTCCCAGTTAGGAGCCAGGACTGATTGAGGACGAGGAAACAGAAGGCAGAGCTTTGCATTGGTAGACCACGATCTGGGCAGGAACAAACTGCTGAGAAGACCTGTGCCAATGACAGCTACAGTGGTGGTATTCTTAGACCCATACTGCTGTAATGACATAAGCACATTAAGCTTCACGGGGAAGAAGAATTTTCTCTTACTAGACCAAACAGCACAGAATGAGACAGTTACATATTGACCCTAACTGCTATTTTGGGGCGTTGTTCCACAATGAAAGCTTTAGATGGCACCTTTATGTCCCTTAACAGTGGTATAGATATTTCTACTCTTCCAGTCACAGCTCAGTGCACCAAATGCTCAGAAGCTTGTCAGTCACAATCCGGTTTCCACTTGCCCTCCCAACTCAAGAGTTGTTTCTCAGAAGACCCTCCTAATCCACCCTGCTTCACACGGACCCCGAAGTACTCTGCCTTTAGTCCCTTTCTCTTGTCCTCATGTGTCAGCCTGAGCATATGATTAAACTTCATCTCTGGGCTGGTAGCTCGCATGGAGACTTCTCTTCTCCAGCTCCTTCCGGTACAATAACTTCAAATCACAGCCTGTTGCTCTGAAGAATGTCCAGCTAAAGCCCAGTGTAGCTAGAACAAGAGCTGCTAAGCTTGCCACCCTTACCTCCACTCTCAAACACTGCGCATAACAGAGCTGAGCCATTCATCACATTCAGGCTCCAGTGTCATATCTGATTTTGACCTCTCTCATGCCCCACACATCTCACCTCTGTTTACATCCTACAAATTCTTCTTTCATGGTGTTGCTTAGACGATATATGTGGCTGAGAGGGCGTGCTCACCAATGGAGCAAATCATCTTTTTTTCCAAAAACACAAAAGCGTGCCTGCCTTTTTTTTCTCACAGAAGACATCAGTGCTGCAAATGCATATTTTTTTCATCTCAGTCCTCATGTCTCCTTTCCTAGCCTGTGATTTAATGAAAGATTAAAGACTAGCTTGTGAAAGTTCACCACGGCAACTGCTGATGTCATTGGGAACTGGATTCCCAGTTGGGGCTTAAAGAAGGATGAAGACCATATTGATAATTGACAATATTTCCAACATTATTCATTTAGCTAATTAAGCCACAACTCTGTGCCACTACATATGCTCAAAACTGAATGAACAGAAAATGTAGCACCATTAATATGCTTAGCTATTGGTGTTATATAAATTTAGCCCTCAGAAATTAACTGTTCATGGAAGGTACAGATTATTTACTCCTTTCCCATTCACCAGCAGAAAAATGGAATTATTCATGTAGCTACTTCATGATGCCATGCCTTTGATTATCCTATTGAAAGAAAAAAATGTGCATTCTTCCTCAGAAAATGAACCTAAGCTCTGTATCCCACATTCCGTAAAATGAAGCAAGGTCTTTATCCATTTAATTGCAAGCATATTTTAGCATTGAAGGAAAGAAGACACACATTCCTAGCTTGGACAGCTCTGCATGTAAGACGCAAGTAGTAATATTCCACCTCGCTGTGTTTGCCATCTATTTTAGAAGAGGTGAAAGTTTTGTGTATGTACTAACACATTTAAAGGCATCAAAGCGTACATGCATTCCCCTTTTGGCTCTTTCTGAGGCAAGTTACTGCAAAAATGCCTTTATGGTAGTTTGTTGCCTGGTCCGTCCTCCCACAGCAACCCAAAAGCAATGTACTGAAAGGCAGTCAGCCCTATGGCATGGAGATACACCTAGTAAAGGAGAAAACCTGCCACAAAACCAAAATTCTCGGGGTTCATAGGATCATAGAATCATTAAGGTTGGAAAAGACCTCTAAGATCACCAAGTCCAACCATCAACCCAACACCACCATGCCTGCGAAGATGGAGCGTGGAGGGCTGTTCAGGACTTTAGCAGGTATCACGAGCAAAAAATGCAGTTAGAGGAGGAAGCAAAGATCCATTACACAGCTTTAAGAAACATTAGCAATGAGTACAAATAGCTAGGCTTTGTGTATCTACTACGATTACAAGTATTTGGATGACAGGAATGAGAACAGAGGAAGACGGACCACCTTCTCCCTGCATTTAAGTGAAAGCCCTGAGACCTGGGACTGTGCCTGAGTCCCAGACACACAGCCAAGAGGCTGCGCAGTTCTGCTGCACAGTGTGGCTGCCATCCTCAAGGAGGGACATCAGAGCTCATTACAAAAAAAGCATAAGGTTGTCAAAGGGGAGCTCTTAAAAGAAGACACAGCTGTCATATGAAAGTAAAACAATTCATCAGGAAGATTTAATGGGACAATATCAACAGGATGAAGAAGAAAATATAGAGTAAGGCTCACCTTGCAAGTAAAATGCTGCTCAGTGTGATTTAATTTCTAGAACACACATGGCCCATGCTGTTCCCATGGATAATCAAATGGATTCATTCTTAATTGGCTTTCCATGCAGCTCTCTTTAAAGGCTTGAGTGCTACTTTCATTTGATACTGCATTGATTTTCTCTGAAGTTTCCTCCTATCGTGGCTACCCTGATCAATTAGTGTGCTATAAATAGAGCGGTCAGATTCCTTTCACTGGTCTTGTTAAACTGCACCCCTACTGAATTTCTGTGGAGAACAGAAATGGATCATACTGATAGCAATAGCATGACAATGCCCTGAGGTTTTCCAGTGAAAATCAATTGCACAATATTCCTAACAAAAAGCTTTGAAAAGCACAACCCAATAGCACTTAGCTAATGCCCAAAATATATGTCAAACCTTACTTGCAATTCTGCATGTCTAAAGCCCCCAAAGATAAAGGATGGGAAAATAAGTGGTTAAGGGCTCAGCCAGTTCCTCATTGATATATAATCCCTCATCAATCACAACTATTTAACTACATCCCCTCATAACGGAAATATGTTGCTGGAGGTATGCAGCTAACCCATATAATTCTTCTGGAAAGTGGAGTAAGGATTCAAGGAGGAACCTAGTTGTAAGGCACATTTGGTCTGTCAAAGTCACCATGTATAGTGGCGTGTGTGCTTAACGACTAAAACTAGAGGGGTCTGATAGTGTTCACTGGTATGATGTAGGCTAATTATTGCAGGTGTATGTCAGCTATGACTTCAAAAACGTTAATCTTAAGTTTTGTAATGGTATGGCAGTATAGTTTTTAAAAATTTGTTTTAGAAATGACATTTTACTCAACAAGATTGAAAACAGCCATAAAACAGGAAATGGAATTGTCTACTTCGAAACAATTCAAAATCTAATTTGAAGCGTGGCTTTTAGGTCTCCACTGTGCTACACCCTTCCCTATCATTTCAAAACTATCCTGTCTTCTCCTAACATTCCTTCTGTCCTCTCTTCTCCTCTGCTAAGCACTACCCTTCAATATCTTTTCTGTCTTCCTCCCAAAATGAAACTACATTTTTCATCACAGACCCTCTTGCAGGTTGAAAATCCCTATTGCAAAGGTTGGATTTTTAACTACTGCACTTGAATTACTGAATATATTCACTGTTTCTATATGCACTCACTGGTGTCCGGAGTAAACTCTATGGGGTTTTTTGTACGAAGGTCTGAAGGATCCATTGGAGACCTCAGAGGACTGGCTGTACCTTGCAAAGACTTTGCCAGAAAAACACTGGAGGACTACCAGTACTTGATGATTTGTCCTGGATCCTTCTTACTTAGCACGGTGGCTCTCAGCCAGAAGATGCAGTGCTCTAAATGATACTTTCAGTCAAATAGCTTAGCGCAGGATGAAGGCACCTCCCCACAAACTCAGAAGATTTTGTGGGCAATAAGGCACACTCAGTGCAGTATCAGGTAAGAATTAATGACAGCTGAAGTTTAAACATACCTTTAGGGAGGTCTTCTCCTGAATCACAGCAGAACCACTTTCTCCTTACAGAAAATGTTTTCAATGGGGGAAGTGCAAAGGGTTGAAATCCAGTTCTTCCCAGACAGAAAGACCTCCCCAAAATAATTCTAACAGATGTAACAGATTCTTAAGAACCAACTTAAAAGAGCAAGAAATTAACAAATACATTTGAAAATATAAGCTTTAATCACCGATTAAAGATTGCATTTTCCAATGCCACTGTGTGGTACTGGAGTCAGTCCCATATATTAGGACTGAATACACATTTTATAGTCAGAACTCAAGCCTGTGTTGCGAGGCACAACATAAAATGTAACCCACGAGAACCAGAAAGCACCCTGACATGGCCAGAACTCTTCTGGGTGAGATGCTGACATGAGACTTTCTCAGTGTCAGACACTAGAGTTGTGTTCAGGTTTTTTGGATTGAACATACACCCAAATTTCCACCAATAGGATGGTATGTGCATCCATGTCAGATTTCAGCCCATATCCATATGTTTAATATCCATATGTTTGGATATTAATTCTGTATAGATAAAATATTAGTGCTTGATCCTTTTTACTACAGAAGACACTGGAAAAGATTACAAGCACTATTTTCCCATTCCACATAAGAAGAAGTTAGAAATGTTTTTTAATAACTTCTTCTGATCTTCGCAAAATATACAGGAAATGACTGGAGAAATGCATTTTACCTGGGGTTTGAGGTGGGATTTTTTTTTAAAAATACACTATCCAAGTTGGAGTATGAGATATTTTCAAAAGAGTTTGTACTTAATTTTTCCTTAAGAAATATGATTTTCTTTATGTGTTATAAATCTAAACTTTCAGTTCCTGAACTCCTTTAAATCACCTGTGGCACTTATTTAAACATAGTTATGCCTATCAAAACATATGAGAATTGAATTCTCTTAATTTTTTATGATTGTGAAACATGAGATGAAAGAAACCATCACCAGCCATATAACTTCACATTTTTATGGTGCTTCCCCCTAGAGAAGTTTCCCATGTTTGTTTTTCAACTTTAGTGAAATATTACAGCACTGTTTTTCCTGCATGGCAATCACTTATAACCAAAGTAAAAATTTTGCTTATAACCAAAGTCGGATTGGATTCATAAAAATAATTGCCATAGGAGATGAACACTTGCTAAGGAATATAAACAAAAATAACAAAAAATTGCATTGTATTGTTTTGGGGAACAGGCACTCAAGGCTTAGTGGATATCACAGGGACTATGCGCAAAGGCAGTTTGTACTGAAGGCAATAAGATAAAGCCTACCGTACACAGCCTCATAAGATCGTAGAGGATTTATGAGAATCACAGAAAACAAAGGTTAGACTGATTTCAGAAAATAATTCCAAAAATGATCCAGCATATCCTTATGAGGTAAACCTGAAAGATGTGTATATAAGATGGATTCATAACACAGGCAATTTGGACAATATCAAAAAAGTAAATTTAAGCTCCCCAAATAGAGGATCCCACTGATTTTCACATCTCACCATCTCCAGTGGCAAATAAGACATTTTGAAACAGAAAAATCAGGATTATGCTAAGAGGAAATCTGAAGAGCAAGAAGTCATAGAAAGGTTTCCAAAGGATGTACCAGCCTTTGAGACTTTAAATTAAACTATATGAAGTACTAGAAAATATAATGCATGAGATAATCTTGCATTAGCAGGAAGATAAACTATGATCTTAAAACATGTCTTCTGTCTCTGATGTTACAATTTAGAACAAATTAGTTTTATTTCTGCGTGACCTTACATGGAAGAATACTACTTATTCCCTTCTTGGCTTTAAGATACTGAAGCAAAGAGAAATATTTAGACCTTGACTGCGAAAAATCACTTCCAAAAATAATTATATATTCTGAAGCTGAGGAATGGTCATAACCATACAGTTGTTGAACTGTGGCCTACCAGGGACAAGAGGAAGTCAATCACAGTGCCAAGAGTTAATTTCCTACACCAAGTCTGTGCTACAAGCCCTTCTTTTTTCATGCTGGTGCCACTTTGGCACAATATTAGTTTTTCATCTTAATCAGGGCAATTCAGTTACTGTCTTTATTTAATACAGATAGATTCCGTTCCCTAATAAAATGAAATAAAATAGAAAAGTGGTTAGCATTTAGCAAAAGCTCATGAAAGAGGCAGTCTGCACGTAGAATTTCTTCTAGTCTGCAGAAGAATTTCTTCTATTTTTTTCTCAAGTGCAATAATTTAATTTGATGTTTTTCTCTGTTGATGTTCTGTCAGTTCTTGATGGAAAAATGTCAACTATGAGCATTTTCATTGGCTTTTATGCTAACCATGGCTACTTTGTTGAAGTAGAAGAAAACTTCAGATACAAAAAGTCTTCCCAGATCACGCCATGTCATTCTACTACATCTCCACAAGTTCCCAACATCTCCTGCCCGGCCCTGTAAGCACTGATTTGTATATACCAAGCAGACTGGCTCCAGTCCGAGGAACTACAAGGACGGTTTCATTAACTTACTGGTGGCTAGAGGACTCACTTGATATGTGAACAGACCTGGACTTCCTTTCTAGTGCTGCTTTCCAGAGTGGTACGAAGAGCAATGGGAACACTGGAGAAATGGAGGACATTTGAAGTTGGAGATTTGAAGCTGATTGGAAGCATGCCAGATGTGGAGACCATTTGGACCGTGAGACCACAAAAGGTTGAGATCTCCTAAGGAGCCTAAGATGAACTTAACGTGCCATGCAGTCACTCACGGTGACTGAGGTTTTGGAGCATGACATCAGGACACCGAGACAAAAAAAAAACACATCAGTGAAGACTAGTGCAAAGTAAGGCAATGTCAACAGGAGTGGGACAAGGAGCTGGGGAAGCAGCAGGACTGGGGCTGAGGCTGCTCAGATGCAAAAGGGCAGGAGGAACGGGCAGAAGAGTCTGTGCCAGTTACATCCCAGGACCTGAACGAAAGCCAAGATCCCCACAGCTCATCATGCCTTGCTTACAGCAAATATCTGCAAAACACTGGCAAAGTGCCCACTCTCTTTCTCGTGCGGGTTCACATGGAAGATGACAACCTACTGCAGGCAGTTACTCCTCTAGGTCCAGAGGCAGTTTTTGGGTGGTGGATATTCAATACCATATTCAACTCCATTAAGCATCCTTGCAGTTTTCAGTAAGATGCCACACGGCAGAGTTTCTGGGTGTAAAAGGGGAGTTCAGTTTACTGCTTCTTACCATTTGTTTCAAAGAGGCTGCAGCCCACATGGAGTTACGTGCTTTCAAAAAGCATCCAATAGGAAGCTCTAAATTTAGGCCATGCTAGAATTCAAGCTTCTGGCTTGGGAGTTCACAGTCAAGATGCCAGAAGTCTTGAATCCTCCTGAACAAAAATAAATGGCAGCTGGACTCCGAACATATAGAAAGTGACTGAAAATCAGACCATGGCCTGTCACAGTGGGCACCCCAAATTAGCAGACACTTTTAATAGTAATCTTTCAGTGGAATAGCTCTCAGCTGGAAAAAAAGAAGAGATAATAGTATACCCTCATCTTAAAAATGTGATTGTGACAATAAATAAATTACTATTTGAACAGCATTCCACAATTTTTTATTGATGAGCATCATAAAAGAATCTGGCAAGCAAATTAATTATTCTGTCTTCAGATAACAGGTTAACAGCTGGAACCACAATGAATAATGTCTGTGTCTATACAGACATGCTCGAGGTCCAGCCATCAAGTCGTTTCTCACCTGGCAGGTTAAGCTCACATAGACAGCAGGTGAGGAGCTAGAACTAACAATCATTTCCAGCCCATCCTGTTTCCACAGTAAATTGCTGGCAAGCCTTTTTGATGGCCTTTTTACAAGTAAAGAAGATCAAATATATGCAAACTCTTGTAAAATAACAAGTTCTTAGGAAAAATATCCCATTCTGTTGCTGCTACAGAACGTAAGTTGAACTGGTACAAACTTGTGCTGTTTACAAGCACATTCCTCCACTCTCTGGACTAGACCCAGGCTCAGGTGACTATAGCATTTACAAACAGCTTAATTCTTTGATAAAAAAAAGAATTAAAGCAGCTACACAATTTACTAGCTCTCCTGAAAGCAGCAGATACTCCCATTAAAAGCGTGAGCCTGCTACTTTTTAATATACTCCCAAGCACTATGTGAAGTGTCAGGACCCTATTCTCAAAAACTGGTGGAAAACTCAAGTACTGAGTGAGTGGTGTTTATGGTTTTAAGCCTGGATGCAAAGACATTTAAAGCTCTTTTTTTGTCGTTTGCTGCTCACTGACACTCCTTGCTAGTATTGAGTAACTGTTCCTTACGCTCATCATAATAATCTTATACACTGCACAGAGCGTGTGACCATGTAATTATATAAAGTCAAAATAGTGTTTTCAGAGGCATCCTTAGTTCTGGAAGTTCCTGACTTACGAAGTCTTGACACTGCAACCTGCTGGCTGTATAGATGATGTAGTCCAGAACTAGGCTGTGAAATTTAAGCACTGTCTGTGGATATCTACATAGAAAGGTGAACCAACCACCAACGTTCAGATAAGATTCCCTGTAAGATACTGATGAAGTTCACCCTAAAAGAAAATGGGAGTAGAAGTTCTGTCCCTTTCATCACTGGACTGTACAGGCTCTGGTCTGTATTACTTCCACCTTACACTGCTGCAGCAAATCTGACTGGGGATACTGTCCTTACAATTCACAAGAACAGCTGTTCAAAAGATGTTTTGGGTAGCAACAGTAGCTGCAAGCATGCTATCTTCATGTTCTTTCCATTTTGCTTTCATGTTCACAGTAACGAGTTTATTTCAGCTTATGAAGCCTTCCTCTGTTACAAAAAAAAAGTGACAATAATTTGAAAGACCTGCCTTGTCCCCCACAACACTATTGCTCTCTCTTTCTGTAAACATCCTCAACCTAAAAGCAAGAGTCTTCTGTCTTCTGCTGACTATCCACATATGTTCAGTTCCTAGTTTAAATGTGTATAATCACCTCTCTTTCCCCAGCTTTTTACCTAGAGGAAAAGCATCAACATTCAGCCACCAATAAATATGCAGTTTGGCAAAGCATTTGGAGGTACAGCCTGCCTGAGTGACAACATGCAAAACAAATCTGTCATGTATGCAACTAGTATTATGAGCTAAACAGAAATCAAGTATTTAAAAAGGATTTAGTGTTCCAGGGTTTAGAATCCTAAATATCAGTTAATCAGTTAAAGTGTCTTATGCATATCCACAACTTTCCATTTTGCAAAGCTCACTTATAATTACCCCCAAAGCTGTCTGTCAGAGTTAATAAAAAAATCCAACTTTCAATATAATTTTCAAATTGAATTTTCAGTCTTTGATACTGTTTTTACCTGATTTGTGAAAACAATGCTTTCATGATACTCAACAAAATGCCCATATAGGTAGCTATAAAAGGACTATCACAAAGAAAAGAACCATATCCAGAACCTGCTCCCTCCTTCTGCCCAAGTGTTCCCAGCTCAGTGTTTGTCCAGAAGGGCCAATGAGAGTGCCAGGAGCAGTAAAATGAAAGAAAAGTTATTAAAAAGTGGGGGGAAAGGGGTGGAATATACACTTGACTTAATTATGTCCCACCAAAAGTCCATCTAACCCCATACCCTGTCCTCAACAGAGGCCAAAAATGAGAGCCTAGAGCAGATATAATGCACACAACATATGTGATATTTCCACTCGGCATTTATCTCATTTCCAACTACGTGCAGCCCAAGGAATTCTGAACTTTGATGTGGTTTTTACGTATTTAGTAATCCTCAGTTCATTTCTCTAGCACAAACTTATCCATCTTCCCTGAATACAATGAAACTTTTAGCATGCAGAATTTCCTATGGCATGGAGTTCCACAGATTACCTGGGTATTGTACAAATAATCATCATGCCATAAAAACAGACATATCTAAATACTAGATCTTGCTAGTATTATCTTAATTTTTGGGATTTTTTGCCCTTCTCCAGTCCTACAGTAGTTTTTCTGAGGGAGAAAATCACAAGCATCCACAACATTCAAGATGGAAATGATGGCACAGATCTTCACAGTGGCTTCATCATGTTCCCTGCTCTCCATTCCTTTCCTTACAATTCCTAACATTTGATCTGCTTTTTCAACTAATTGAGATGACATTTTCAGAGAGCTATATATCCAACCATACCATCAAGTGTCATTTTTGTGTGGTAAGAGCTTAGACTTCATCACTGTCTATGGAAAGTTAGGACTGGTTTTCTTTTGACCTGTCAAGAGTTCTCCATTCTGTGGGAACAGTAGGTGAAGCACGAAGATTGTAACCCCTTGCTGGTGAAAGAGGCAAAATTCTGTGAAGTTTTTCAAAAATTTTGAAAAGGACTTATCCAAGGCACTTGTGTGTTGCAGCACACAATGCTGTAACACTCCCTGCTTTCAGGAACCCAGCTGCTGAGTAACATGAGCTCCATCACAAGCCCAAAATCAGTGCTTGGCTACATAAATCAACAAATGGGGAGAAGTGGGTGCCTAAAGACTGGGATTCACAAACACTTGCACACTGAATACGCTGGGGAGAGCTAAGGTGCTAAATTCAGGGCATGGGTTTCGGTCTCACCTCTCAAAAAATGTTTTCCTTCTGCTCAGGTTTCACAGCTCTGAGCTCTTAGGTACTCCAAGGCACCTAATCCAGTCAGATCCTGTTGTATTTGCTGATGTTCTTACTCTTCACTACAGGAGGTGTAGGGGCTCTAAATACAAATCCTCCTTCTCATTGACTAGGCGCAACATAAATGCTATAGCCACCAGCATTTGCAGGGAAGAGTATTACTACTTCCTTCCAAAAGCACAAAGCCAGTGTATGAGCTAGGACTGGAGCATCGAGAGTCCCACCCAAGTGGCCCAACCTCCACAGGAGATTTTTGCTTCTTGGCTAGCAAAACCATTTGATCTAAAAACCAGCACTGACCTACGCTGCATCAGGTGGTTGGTACAGCACTGCTGGGATGGATATGCTAGAAATTCACATTACTTTACAGAAAATCACTGTCCTTTAACATTAAAAATTCCATGGCCAAAAGGCTCTTTTCCTAAAAACAGCTACCTAGGACGTTTTTCTAATGTATACAATCAGTTAGGGGTATGATTCTTTTCATACTCCCATTTAACATATCTATGCAGACAAAGTGTATAGTAGAACTTCTCTTCAGTAGAACACTCTATATATTTACTTATCTTACTTTCAAAAGCACCTTCCTAAAAAATAAGCAGTTGTGAAAAGCCTAGAAATGCTATAGCTTGTAATCAACTCCCTTTGGTACGTACCATATTGAATATTCTTCTCACCATGGAAGCTAAGCAAATATAATGCAAATTCAGTAGATTTCATTCAGAAGGCAAAGGGATTTGGTTAACATCAAATTCAGTGGTCACTGATCCCACTTTCCCTGTCCCTTTCCACCCAAGTAACACAAATATTTAAATTCCCCAAATGGTAAAGTTCAGCATCTTAAGCCTTGTTAAATCTTATATGCCAAAGTAAATTCCATTTGTCTGATTAAACAGAGACTATTTACAAAGAGCACAAACAAACAGTGTGTGTGAGTTGTTCTTGTACTTTTCATACCATTGACTAAGCACTTCTTACTTTGACATCATTCAGAATGATGTTTCTGCTACGCATTTTTGTCCAAAATGAAAGAAAAGGCAGTTCCTGTTGAAGGTAAGGGAATGTAGCATTCCAGGTATGAAATCTTGCAAGAAGGCGCAAATAAACCTGTGCCTTCCCCAGAGTCTCTCTGTACCACCTTTCCATCATGCTTTCCTCTTATTCCCCTCCTGATTGTAATTGTTTTTGAAGTGAGGTTCTCCCTCCAAGATGCTCAGTACAGTTGTGTTTAGTCCTTTCCATTGATTCTAATAAATCTTTACACAGAAAAGTATCTAAGTAAAAGAAAAGAAGAAAACAAGAAATTAAATACAAACAACCCCCCAAACAGTATAATTACTGGGAAAATACCAGTAGAGAGTCAGTCAGTTTTTCCAGTACAAGAATGTTAGCCTTCATTCCCTCAGTAGTTCTCCACAGAAAATTAAATGATGTATTATGAGAATCCAATTAATTGATTTCTTCAAAAGACCTGCGGTAAAAGGCCTTGTAAAAATTGCTGCTTACAGATAACAATACCTGTCATAGATGAGGACAGATTCCCCAAGCATTAGAAGAGTTTTCTCTCACATTTACCATTTTAGTGGCTTCTCATTCCTTCTTCTGGAGCATTTCATATCCATCCAGTTTTACATCTCTGGAGTCAACAGGACTGAAGACAGTGAGCACAAAATGATGCCCTGGGTGCTGGGCACCATCAGACTCTGGATATTTGAACATACAAAGCTGGGGGCATGGGTAAGTTAAGCCAATGGACTTCGCGTCAACTCGGTAATGAACCAACTGATGGCAGGAGAATACAGAGTCTCCGAGCCTACCTGAAGTTCGAGCGGTCATCCATCAAATTTTCAGATGCAATTACCGATTACAGCTTTCCTCAAAATAATCATCTCTGATTAATATCCAAGAAGAAAAACCACCATTTAAAAACAAAGACTACTAAAGTATTCATTCATGTTCTAAGCAAGAAAACAATGGCTAACTTTGAATAACAGCACAAAAAAGAACGCAACTTTGAAAGCAATAAAAGGAAATGCAGCACTATTAACGTACAGATTGCACTGCTGCCTTCTGATGTAGTTCTCAAGACCATGCAATCACACTGTTGCATAAGGAAACACAACGAAATGAAAAATGAGATTTTTGTCTCATGACTGTCACTATCCTTCTGTGTGCAACAGCAGACTGAATACTGGTTAAGCCACTTCAAGATTTAGATCAAAACTCCATACTACTGCTACATAAGTTTCTTCAAAAACAGCAATATCAAAGTAAAGAAAGTTCAAAGATAAGGCTGTTATTTTGTATTATGAGCAATAAAAATGTATAAATGATAAAAACATCACAGAAAAGGAATATATGTCCTTGTAAAACCAAGGCACACTGCCACAGGAGTGAATTACTGGTGTTTTTAATACAGCAACTCAAGTTTGCACAGCAAACAACTACTTTACAGATTCTAGTTTTTCATTTTAATAAGCATTAAAGATCGTACAAGACAGCCAAGACTTATGTAGTATCCTTTCCACCAATGTGCCTGTGCCATGTAAAGTGCGTTTACAATGAGCAGAAAGAAATTTAAGTCACTGTATACTCAGTCCCAGAAGCTGCTGCTCAAATTAATCTTGAACCAGCAAAAGAGCCAAGCAGATGCTGAACTTTGAGTCAGTAAAGAGTCCAGCTAAACGTCTAATCACAGTGCCCCACACTTTTCAGGACAAATGATGTAGAGCCTGTCTCCAACAGAAACAACGAAAAAGAACAACCTGGCATGGCAGCAGCAGCCCATATTTCATTAGCCCTGTGCAAAATGACAAGACAAACTGATTACTTCTAACTTGCTGCTGCTGCAGAAGCTACGGTCAGAATTTACAGGAAGCCGGTCACTTTGGCATAAAGACAGAAAAGCTACCTCTCATTTATGGCAAAGAAGGAGCCTCCCCACCAGGAGTTACTGCAGTTAGCAGACTGAGCTCATGTTAGCTTGTGCCACTGTAGCTTGACTGTTCATCCATATCTCAGGGTGTTAATAGCCTTGCTATTCAGAAGTTCTTGGATTTTTGTTTTGTTTGGGGTTTTTTAGCCACCCAGATTTGTAATGAACTGCAAAAAGAAGGAGAATTAGGAAAAGAAAGAAAGGAAGAATGTTACCTGAAGGCCCTCGATGGCTAACCTAAGCATGCTTGGTGTGAGCTTGGAGGCCTGCTTGAACGTGAAGTTGCTCCAGTCTATAATCAAAACAAATCCATTCACTTGAAGCTCGGGGTCTTCTATCATGGCTTCTAAAGAAAGCAGTATAGCGCGCAAAATATCCACCAGTGTGTACCTGTGAACGTTAAGGGGAGATTTGTTAGGAAAGGAGCAACAACCACAGATGTGGAGAAGTTCTGAGTGTTCTTCCTTTGTACTGCTTGTCAAAAGTTTAAAACAAAGGAGCACAAATGTATCCTCAGAAGTCATGGGTATATAAAGCTGGGAAAGTCTCAGAAGCTCACTTGGTTGAACTCATCCTCTGGAGCAGGATAATGTACATCTAGACCATCAGCCAGACAGAAAAAACTACAAGAATATAACACATTTGAACTCCTTTGTAGTCTCCTAATCTGCTTTAATACCTATCCATTTTATTAAATGTCTGTACAAACATATCTATGCAAATTGTATTTTTCTAACACCATAACGATACCAAAACCTGAGTCTAACACCAGAAGCTTAGACCCAAAGTTTCCTCCTATTTTTTTCCAAGGGATTGAAATAACAGCTTCTACAAAATTATCAGCTAATAAAGGGATTTCCACATGCTCCCCTTGTCCCTCTCGCCAGATAATGTTTTCTCTTAAATGTACAAAGGGTATTACAGAAGGCTGACTACTCAAGGATCTTGAAAGCAGAAAGTAACACACACTAGGGCTTTGAGGTGCTTCTGGTTAAGAGCAATAACAACCTTTTAAAAGTTACTTAACTGCCTTCTGAGTACTGAGTACTTTGTGTACCCAAATTATGTGGTTTCAGGAGTAAGTTTGTAATGTGGTACTCATCGGTCCTAGAATTTTCTATATTAAATTTGGGGTTACAAAGATCTCACCTACAATATGTAATTATGTGTTTTACATATATGCGCATAATCTGTTCTTAGATTGATGATCTTGTAAAAGAAGACATAACTCCATACTGCTAAACCCTGTTGAGTACAATCTTTCTTTTCTGAAGTTAAAGCACCTAATAGAGCAGCTGAATGGCTTAAATATATACAGTGATGTCATATTTAGACTGCCATATAACAGAGTTATAAACCAACTTGCAGTTTATCTTACTCGGTTTTTAAAAAAAAGTGAAACACCTGAATTATCTGGGTTTTTTTAAGAGATATGAAAGTAGTATTTTAAGCTTTGATTTTTTTCCAGGCTAACTATGTTTTATATCTAAAAATCTTTTTTGAAAGTAAGATAAATAGTTACTGAAACAGATGTAAATTTGCCAGTCCACACCACAGTATCAGATGCAGCATTAGAATGTTAAATCAGAAAAATATCAGATAAGTAAATACTCCAGGAGCAAAGACAGAGTTAAATCTTCAATGTTTGCGCAGATATTTTTAAATCAAGCCCTTTAAAAGTCTCCCATGATGGCATCAAATATAGAAGTTCTCAAAATTATGAGTCCCCAGAGAAATCCTCACCATACTGCATATGTAGCAAAGAGAATGTGTGTTTATTTAGAAATTACATTAAATTATACTGAATTCTACTTGCTTTAATACAAGTACACTGTTCCATTGTGTACATAACTATATTTTGAAAGCATCTGCAAAAGGAAATAACAAAAATGAAATTAAACTGCTCTAGCTGACTCCTTGCATCTTTCCATCTTTTTTTAGGCAATTAAAACTCTGTGAACTTCCCAACTAAGCATTCCTAGGAAAGGAACTAGAAAAGGACTCTCTTAATGTCAGCCTAAACCAAATGAACAACAGAAAGTGTGTTTTCCCCAGAAAACACTAGGGGAAACATTGTTTTACATGATTCTTCTCTTCATTTTGGAGACCCTTATTTTGTTTTTAATTCACTTTCATTGACTGGGACAAAAGTTTTCATATTCACTCTTCTCCTTTTCACTTTTCTGAGATTTAACTTTTTTCTAAGGCTTTACTTTTCTGAGATCTAAGGTTTACAGGAAGTTTGGCAGGCTCCCTCTTTTTTGTTCAGTTTTTTTCAACTGGGAGAGAAAAGCTCCCAAGAAAAATTTGTCTCTGTAAATTCCCTGTGGAAACCCTCAAAATTCTAAAATTCTCTATTTCCATGTGGCAGAGAAAAAAAAAGACACCATTTCTGTAAATGGAATTTTGTCCATGGGGAAAAAAAGTATATGCCTTAAAACCTATTTTGAAGGAAAATGTTCACAACCTGGATCCTTCAAATTGTTAGCACAATTTGATCATCAAAGAGCTGTGAGACCAGGACCCTGTTTCTGCAGTAGGCACAGAGAAGCAAACCTGGAGAGCCCTGCCTGCCCTGAGCAAACCAATTCATTGGCTCCTCCCCAAATGAGCTTGTGCATGTGAAAATGGGATGTGTGAATGTTTGGCAGCATGAAGACTATAGATGGTTTTACTGGCACTAAAAAGTTTGCCTAGCGTAGCTGCAGACCAGTCTACCTATCCAGTATAACACAGGTGCACGGACCATGAAGGGCACCTAATCAACATGGGAACTAAAAATCCCCTGTACCATCTGCATTTTGTGTAACTGCCAGCACTGGGATTAAAACACCGCGCTTAGACTGAGGGAAGGAGGCTTACAGAGTCGTGTTCAGGATCCAGGCTCGGCTCAAAGCATGGCCAACTGCCTTTGAGCCCACTGGTTACCTCCACAGGTGGTGGAAGTCTCAGAAATATTATTTTTTTTATTGCTTCATGAAATTCAATGGAGATACACCCTGTAACAGGCCTTCCCAGGGAAAAGGTTGCAAAGGGATGGAAATTACATCACATGAGACATTGTGAGAGCAGCTAATGCCTCAGTCTCAGGAAGACCATCTACCAGAGCTCATACAAGAAACAGACATGAGAAATACTCAAACCCTAAAGTTAGCCTCAACCCTGCTTGACATTTATGCTGCCCGATTCAGAGGATCTCATTCTGCAGGAGAAGAGCTCCACGAAGCAGAAGGCTGCTGCAAGCACCCTACATCCAGTCCAAGAAGATGGGTCCCAAGTTCCAGATGCAGATCTCTAACGTCCTCCCTAGGGAGTTCAAGAAGACACCACATGCCTTGGATTAATGGCTCTCTGGTGGCACAAGGCTGTTAGAAATCTGGTGCATTAGCCATGACGATTCTTTGTTTATGAGGCCAACCAGGCCTCTAAGACTGGCCATCAAATGCTTTTATATATACATAAGTGACGAATATATAGATGTATATATCTAAACACATATATACCGAATTATGTTCTGAATTCATTCAAGTCAATGGGAAAACTGTCAGGCATCAGTGAGACCAGGATTTCAGCCACCACAGAGAGGAACCAATGGTTGCAGGGCTGGGCTTCCACAAATCTATGGCACATTCACCATCACCGTAACTCCCGTGGCAGATTTGCTTAGTGTAATAAATACAGTCCACAACAACAATGGCAATATTGTACGTTTACCCACTGAAAAAGACAAAAGGTTGTCCTCTCAGTGAAAACAAGTCCTGAAGAACACAGGTCTAGCTAAAAAAAAAGCAAGAACACTTTCTGCCAGAGTAAGTTATCTGAAGTGCTCTTTAAGTCTAAAAAGCCACAATGGGAGTATACAGGGACATGTCACTAACAACCAAGCTTCCCCCCTCAAATACCCTTCGGGGAAATTAGTTGAAGATAGGAGCTATCCTCCATTCTGTAATGGACCTCTTCTCTTGGTTTTGATACCCTACTTAAGTACAGTACAGAAAACCAGGCAAGAAAGACAAATCCATTAGTGGATATTTAAAGCAGCTTTTACTCTAGACACATGCTGAGGCAAGCCAGAAATTTAAACCCAGTGTGACAGATGAAATCTTAGGTGCTGCAAACGGCAAACTGAGTATTGAACGTATCAGCCGAACAGCCCAAGCAAATGAAACATGATTAAAGAAACTATACTGAAGCTTTCACACAGCTTAGAGTTATTCAAATAAAGACTCATCTTTAATGCACTCCAGCTCCATGCTGTCCAACATTTCACCTCCAGGACGCACAGGCTTTGCCATAACATATGCTCCATTCTTAGCTGGACTTTACGGAAACGGAAATCCTACGTAAAACGAAGGTGGGAAAAATTATTCTGGATTGTGTTGCTGAAACTTTTATTCCATGCTGAAAATACTTTCCATATGGATACAGAAATACAACCAATCAAAAGGGGGAAAATGGGATAAGCTAGGGAGCGTGAAATAAATTTGGTCCAAGATGGCTTTAACTGCCTTTCTACTTTAAAGAAGAAAAAAAAGGAGAAAAATCAATATATTAGCCTTTAATATTAAGCGACCATGGTGTTCAGTCTGAGGGGAAGACACTATTATTTAGGTGTTACCAATCTGCGTTAAGTAACAGTGTGTATTTAGGGGACAGCAAGCAACTTATTTCGCCCTGGCCCCAGTTTTACGACGACTGCTCCAGTGCTATCAGGCACTTAGGGTGTGCTGATGACGATTTGCTGCAGTGCATGTTCTGTAGCAGCCTGGAGCTAGGCCGTGGGGAATTAAATCCTTATTTATCTATGGTTAACTTTGGTTGCATTCACTTGTTTAATCAGACTCTTATAGGACATATCGTAGCTAGCAAGGTATTACTGATTGCTAGGATAGTCGAAACTCACAGTTAATTTACATGTATTTAATGTCCTCTAATTATAGAACCACACTTAATTCAACGAAGAGCTTAGACAACTTCTTCAACCTAGTTGTTAGTGTGAGTAACAAGTGCTGGAAATACGTTATCACATATATAATGCACTCTTAATGTTCCTTTTCTGTGTGAGTCCCAGCCTGAGTTCAAATGAGCTGGGGACCGGTGTGCAGACACGCTCTGCTACCTCTTGAAATTTTTCATTCAGGTTGACTTCAAAGCAATGAGCCTGGGAAGGTTTGACAAGTTAATAGCCACACTGACAGTGATTCTTTCAAATGCTTCTGGATGGCTACCATTTCCACCACAACACTGACAGAGCTTTCTAGGGTAATACCTCACTGAGGTCTTGATTTGTCAAGAACAGAACAGCTCAAACAACTAACGGAACATCCTGTTCTTGTAATTTAACAGTGGCAGCAATTTCTCCTTCACAGAAAAGTTCTTTGAGAATTTTTTATGGGACATGAACAGATTCAAAGTATTTCCAAGGATTTCCGGGAAAAACTCTCTGGCAGACACTGCTATCAACTCTTGGTAGTACAACACTACGATCTTTCACATTTACCTCTTGGCTATGTGGTCTATGCATCCTCTTCACTCCCAGAGGCCACTGTGATTTCCATCAGGCCAACAGCAAGAGAAGAAACAGTAAGAATATAGCATACAGATGCCTCATGTCAAACTGAGCTGTGTCAGCTGTTTTCAATATCTTATGTTTTTGATGATGGGCAGCATCCACCGCATCATCTGTTTAATCAGATTCTGGTCCCAGTCGGTTTACATTTGCACTGAATAACATATAATCTGATTTGGCAGAGTCGTCCTACTATCTCTATTGCTATTTGTCATTTCTTCCTGATATCAAGAAATTTGAAGTTATTTTGAGAATTAAGAGTGAGTGACATGAGTCTGCCTCTTGGGATGCAAACTGTTAACTAGACGAGATAAATGATAACTCTTCTGTGTTTGAATTTAAGCCACATGTCTCCTGAAGGTCACAAACATGTAAGGAACACACAGTCTGCATTTTAAGCTCATCACCATTTTGACAAGTAAAGGTTTCTGTCAAATGAGCTCTAGTGCCAGTATGGTTTAAAAGAGAAGGCTGGTAAAGTCTCTGAGCCATCATCCCATTTCTAACCTATGGCTCTGGCTTAGTATTTTTGGAATTTCAGTGAAACAAGAGCTCTTAAGATACACAGATGAGTACCTAGAAGTGATGCCTCAGATCTCCTTGGTTTATCAGTCTGGGTACAGATTTGAATACTGAAAAGATGGGGGACTGAAACTTCCCTTACAGCTATTCTGCTTAGATAGTGGCAGCATGCCCTGGGGGCCCTTATTCTCAAAACAAAAAGCACCACCAGTGTTACAAAAATACACAGAAAAACAGGAACTGCTTCAAATATTTTACCCGATTAACTTTTAGATTCAGATGTAACACCATCCATTACTCCTTATGTTAGCCCAGTGTCTAACAGTCACAGCTACGGACGAATATTCAGCTGGTCTAAAATTTACATCAGCATTAATCAAAAAGATCGCTAGGCAAAACACTCACAGTCTAAATACAAGTGACAATAGTCAGATACGGATACCTGGGGGAAAGCTAGGAAACAATAAGACAGCATCAGTCAGCAGCAGAAACCGTAGAAAAAATGACAGTGTTTGCACTAGTTAATAATTATTATTTGAAAGATATTACTTCCAAACAAAAATTGACTCTATTAGCCAGGTATTTTGTTATTATTAATATGTTATTACTGTTAGCATTGCTATTTATTTTGTGACACTGCCTCCATCAGAGCTTGAAAAATACCCTGCCAACTCGCCTGTGGTTAATGGTGAGCTGAGAAGCAGACGAGCCTAATAGCTACAGAATTTACATCTTCGTTTAACAGGAGGAAAAGAAAAGTTTCTAGTACTTCTGCGCATGAAAGCATAGTTTTGAAAGCAAACCAGTGGACTCTGTCTTTGCCGTGCTATACATCATCTGATGCAACAGCAGAGCTAATGGTAAGGTGTGCCGTGGATTCCCACATTCACCAAGGATGGTGGGAGCTGACTGGGTCACTGTGACACAGCCAGGAACCAGGCATTACTGCACTTTTCTACTGCACTTTTCTATTGCACTTTCTAGGAAAAGTTCTGAGATAATTAACGCAGGGAATGATTTCAAATAAACAGCATCAAAATGGACCAATTTTCCTGCACACCTGTGTACAGGTGCCACGAAGCATATAGAAGAACATGCGTAACGACAGATCCCTTCCCGCTGAGAGCTCAAGTTAATTGTACCATTAACTGAAAAAAACTTTACCAGCTGGACACATAAAGAAAAAGGAGTCTTCAAATGCACGTACACACCTCCAAGCCAAATGTAGTTATGAATCAACAACCTGGAAGCTAACAGGGAAGGCTGATCCCTCCCCAAGCGGTATCCAGCCTCCTGTCAGAAATGCCACCCTTCTTCACTTTCCCCACAGTAGAGACAGGGTGGACAGTTAGACAGGGTCCCACTGAAAAGCTGCTGGGCTATTCAATGCGTTATCCTTCACCTTTCCTTCCTTTTTTTGTTTGTTTTAAATACATGTCTGATTTAGTTGTTCAGATGGTAGGACATCTGGTACAGTTTTCAGGCCCTGCTTTAACTTAATGATTTAACATCCACTACACAGGCTTGTTTTACCATAGGAATTTTCTGCCTCCCATGCTTTTCTTTCTAATTGGAACTATGTAAATCATAGGCTGCCGGTGCTATATAAATCATCTATAGTATGTCTGCTATTCATTTAAATAACAAATTGGAACTTTTTATTTCTAATTGTTACATGCTGGCCATAATAAGTCCTACATACATGATAAATTTGGAGGCTTGCTGTGCTATATTAACTTAGTTTATGAAGCATACAAAGAGGTCCTAACAAGACAGGCTTCAAAAAGCAATCCTCCCAGTGTTGCTGTAAGAGGAGCACTGGTTTACATACTGTAAGATCTCAAGTCAGTTAAGGCATAAGCTTGAGACATACTGCGTAGCAGCTCCAGTATCAGTTCTGTACACAATGCTTCCCAGGTTCAGTTGCTGAACATCAGATAATGGGAGACACTAAATTAACCAGAAAAGAAAGTGACCTAGCTCCATTCCCAGATCTGTCACTGACTTGTCATGTGCCTTGGAGCAAGCCACTCCCCACAGCTGGGCTTCAGCTCTCTCCCCTTTGTCTGAGTGGTCTATCTGAAAACAAGTCCCTCGCTCTGGAGGAGAGTCAGACCGTGGGTGGGCAGCACTGAAGAGCAATAGGCACCCAATCGCAAACACGGCCATTAGGTACTCTGGTGTACCCCAGTCACTTCACTGTCAGAAAATAAATAATAATAATTGTACCAACAGGACTTCATGAAAAAGATCACAATAAATTTACCATTATGTCAGCTGATCTCATGTAGTTTAAATATCAGCACATCCAAAATTAAGAAGAAAATAAACCTATTCTCTTCACATGGCAATTATTTTTTTAAATACTACTTTATCTCTGAATTCAAATCCTTGGTGTTCTTTTGACTAGGAAAAAATGAGCTGAAAAGTCTCACATAAAGCTTTGGGGGTTTTTTTCATTAATGAGAAATAACAGTACAGAGTAGGTCACACTACCTTTAACAAAGGGAACCCCTTCATGGTAGATGTATGACTCAATAAAAGTTCATTTCTTTGCTAATTCTTCATTTGGGGATTTTTAAGAGTTTGTGGAGCTGTTTTTAAACTAAAGAGTGGACCTGGTCCTTATGTGGGAAATGAAGCCCACCCAGAGAGTCTTTAGCTTCATCACCACTGCGTCCCCACTCAGCTTCTATGGCTCCATCAGCCAGAAAACCGAAGCAGGGAAAGGCCGCTGGCCCCAGCTCTGTGTATGTTCATCCACTTTCTAGTTGTTAGCGTGGTCATGGGCAGTTTTGATTTGTGCCAGACAGCTTCCTCCCAGTCCCTGGGCATGAGTCATGGGTTAGCAAGGGCCAGGAAACTCTCCCTGTCGGCAGCATGGATGTGGCCACCCTGTCTGGAGAGGAGGAAAGCCATGGTGGGCCAGCAGCCCTCCGCGCAGAGACACGTCCCTAGCTGTAACACCCACTGGTGCAGGGAGCTGTGGGATCACTCCCTGCAACAGCTGTTGACACAGCCTGCAAGAAGGCAGCTACACAAACGCTTAAAGGGCAAGCTTAAGCATGCCAGACCCCAAAATTTTGTCCTTTCTATCCACACCGCAAGGTACTGAAACACTCCCCATGTTTCAAATTAGCTGAGCTTGGGATATCTGCACCGAGCACTCAGCACTGCCTGTGCTCAGCCCGTGCAGACTGCACAAAATATGGTTTGGGCTCCTGTGAAGGCAACTAGCAAGATTTTAAGTTGTCTCATTAAGAAGAGCTTCAGATCCTAAACCTGCTCTCAGGTTGGGAGCCTAGGGAAGCCATGCAGTGCTCACAGGAGTAGGCTTTTGAGTTCCCTCTTAATGGATTAATTCATTTACATGTACTGAAAAACAACCAATTTTTGTGGATATAATTTTAGACTGCAGGAGAAACTGGGCATGACACCCAATAAGGTATTTAGAATAACCAGACAGCATCACACAGTATCAAGCCTATTGCTAGAAGAAAGGGCCTTGATGGGAGACAGCTCCTGGGTCAGCCTGCTAAGTCATCTTCAGGCTACAGTAGTCCCAAAAAGGATCAGAAATTGTTCTGGGGGCTGCACTAGCCTCTTTCAATTCGCTACCAAAGCTTTGCGTGCTTGGATCTTATTATGCAGGGAATTCACGCTTGGAGCAGCATGAGCGGTGAAAAGAAGCGGTTACTGTAAATTCCATCCTGGCATTTCCAGGTGGCTCAGGACGAGCTCTCTCCAGCTGAGGGAAAGAATTCAGTGCCTCAGCTTTCTGCACAGGCAAACTTTTCAGCTCAAAAGCCATGATGGATAAGCCTGTTTTACACACAGCGTCTCCCACTTTCTGCTACAGCACCTGAGCTGCTCTGGGTGTGCTGAAGCAGAAGGACCAGCACAGAGAGAGCAACCAGCTTTTGTCTGGGGAATAAGCACATCATCTACCGTGCCAGCTCACTTCGGCTAAGGGGAGGCAGAAGGGTGTAAACCTCTTACCAGCCAGCTGACAAGAGCACCCGAGCATCCTACTTCCCTCCCAAAATTCAGAGCCTAAAGGACGAGATGAGAAGGTTGAAAAGGCCCTAAGCCACCAAATACATTTCTTCTTTCTCTCTCTGCCTTCCAGGCTGCTGCCCAGCCCCCCGTGGGCACGGCTGGCTGTGTCCCTGCCGCCCACCCATCCCCTCTCTGCCCTGGCACGGTCCCACGCACTGCCCCAGGGAAAGCAGGAGTTAAGGCAGGCGGGTGGCTATGCGTTTACCTGCTCTGGTCCCAGTTGGCAGCGAACAGGACGAGGATCTTCCTGCCGTAGTGGTCCAGGTTGGCCAGCCCGCCGGGGAAACCATCCTTCAGCGCCTGCTTGATGCCCGGGTCCGTGGCCTTGAAGCTCTTGAACATGTCCAGGTTCTGCTGGCGATATTCAAAGTACTGGGCCAGGAGGCGAAACGCCTCGAAGTGCTGAAACTTCCTGGCCCGCAGGAACCGCAGGATGAAGGCATCGTCGGTGCGGAGGAAGCCGATGTCCGGCCGGGTGATGACCATGTCCCGCACCTCCTGGATGTCCTGGTGCAAGGTGTCCGGGTTCTCGTTCAGCTCCAGCCGGGCTTTCTCCAGAGTCTCCGGGGAGAGACCTGCCTGCAAATGAGTCATGGCGCTGCCCTCCTCCTCCTCCTCCTCCTCCTCCTCCTCCCCGCCTCTGCCGCCTGCTCTCCTCAGCCTCCCGGGCGCTCGC
>Ga0181612_119824_pt1 | contig 26743 bp, 16 predicted proteins | sample HoacroProtozoa21_FD_119630 | JGI IMG/M metagenome (GOLD analysis project Ga0181612, IMG submission 119630) | Hoatzin crop microbial communities from Cojedes, Venezuel. Combined Assembly of Gp0051906, Gp0051904, Gp0051908
AGGTGGTAGTGAAGCAGGTGTTGGTCTCGCCTCCCAGGTACCTAGCGATAGGACGAGAGCCAATGGCCTGAAGTTGCATCAGGGGAGGATTAGATTATATATTAGGAAAAATTTCTTTACTGGAAGAGTGGTCAGGCACTGGAACAGGCTGCCCAGGGAGGTGGTGCAGTCACCATCCCTGAAGGTGTTTAAAAAATGTGTAGATGTGGCACTTCAGGATATGATTTAGTAGGAATGGTGATGTTGGGCAGATGGTTGGACTTGATGATCTTAGAGGTCTTTTCCAACCTTAATGATTCTGTGATTCTATGATTTGTAAGGGAATAAAACTCTACCGCTCTGCTAGACTTTAAAAATGTGCAATGTTTGAAGCCTGAATCTTCTCCCAGTCAGAGCAACAGAGACCTTTGGGCAAACTTAGAATTTGACAAAACCAATAAGGGTATTTTACTGGCAATTTTCATGCCCATATCTCATGCAGTGTAGTCTCATTTTTGTACAAATAATCTGTGTTGGAATCACGGTGTGGGCAGTAGGGAGGTCACAATATAAACCCACAATAAAGTTGTCTGTATGTTACTAAGTGTCTGTCTGCATTTGCCTGCTAGTATTTGCTTTGAATTATTGTGATTATCTTTGCTCCTTGCCCTTTGTCTCGAAGTTAACTTTCCATCATACTGATCAGACGCTCAATTGACTCCCTGTAGAGTTGGTGTCAGTGTTCCCCGTGATTCTGTCTGATAGGAAATTCTTTCCAGTCGAAGTGTTTCTACTAGCTGAATGCAAATTGGTTTCTACATTTGAGTCACTGACTCTACTGGTTTGCTACCTATCAACATGCTCTAAATACGTGTAGGATGGGAACTCAAAAAAAAGAAATCAAAACCTAGCTCTTCTTTTTGAAATAAATTAGTTTCAGTTGACTCTTCACTGTAAGAAAAGAAATGGGGGAGATAGAGCTTCCTATGTCAGTTTTCTTCATCCATGTTACTGGTAGCAACTTGGTTGATATGTATTCGCTTGATTTTTGTCAAAACGATACATTGTGCTGTCATTTATCTCATGCACAGAAAGACTTGCAAGTTTCAGTACGTACAAATAATGCAAGCTCTTAAGGCTCTAGCCCATTGAAGATGGTCACTGTCATCTCTCACTGCCATAAAGCCTGCATAAATGGAGTGACCATATACCATATTTCACAATAAGTAACCATTTTTGTTAACAAGTGATGGGAATTAAGATCAGACTCCACGATCAATGTATCAATTCTTTGGAATTAAATAATCCAGTTAGTATGCAAAAATGTGCTTCTCGTTATTTTTTCCTACCCACAATGTAATAGATGCAGTCTTGAAACTTAATATGTGGTTTCACTATCCACAACTACAGGAGAAGTTATTTATACATCTACTACAATTGATACTGTGCTATTTATTAATGCCAGGACCTTCTTTCTTTTTCCTCCTTGTGCTCCCCCCCACCCTATTTCCATCAGTCACTGTTTTTTCTATGAAGAAAAAAAAAAAGTATTTAATCCAGTTAGAGAATTTATGTTTTCCACCACTAGACAGTCAGCCCTTCACTCATCATTTATTCCTACTTGTTTGCAGTGTTTTGATTCCCCACAATCTAGTTTATAATGTCATTAACATAGGGTCAGTGCTACTAATACATTCTTAAGGTCAGCTGTTTCTCAGTTTCTTGGCTACCTGGCAAGGCTGGTTTGGCCTTTATGAATAACCTTCCATCGACTATGGGAAATGTGCAGCAAAAGTCTTGCAGATAATCTCTTTTCTACAAAGTAAATAACATATCCATGCTTTGGTTTGGATTTCTGTTGGGGGGCATAGTGGTAAATGATGATTTAAGGTGGTTCATTGACAACTCTCATTGCATCCTCTGGCTGCTTCCCGTCTTCTGTGTTTATTAGCTTCTCTTCCCATTGCATTGTTTCTGCTGCTTGTACCAGAATTATTGTGGTAACTGTTCAAGAGCGCTCCCAGGCAGCCATCTGCCCTGTCTACAGCTCAAACCCCCACTGGCACTCCATGCTTCACTGCTGTAGTACAACAGAACTGGTTGAGATCTCCCCAAGGCAGGGCCTTTGGCAGTCCTGGGGTAAAGGGGTGATGTACTTTGAAGAACAAATACATTGTAATTATTAAGTGACCATTTGTAGCTTCCAGGTTCTTTATTTTTCATGCAATATTTACATAATGATCTTACCAAACTTATCTCTGTACACAAGATTTTCTGCTCCACCTAACTCATTTAATTCCAGTCGTAGTGGAATCCTCTAAATGATCCATTGCCCCTTTTTTATTATTATTCCTATAGAGACTTAGACATCTATGTCAGCTATTTCAAATACATTGAATGTGTCACCCAACTTTAAACAAGAAAGGGTGACACAGTATGAAAGTAATGTGTAGTTTTATAGCTATGTAGCATTGGAGAAAAGAATTGGAAACCGAGAGTACATGGATTTGAAAGTCATCCAATTTTTCCTTTTAGAGACTCAGTCCTTTGTCAGTTCCTGTCTACTTGAATAAGAATGAATATGTTGAGTGATCTCATCAGCATGGCAAGAATATGGAGGCAGTAGATAGGAAACAAAGCTAACTTCCTTGCCAGAGAGGAAGATGTAATTGAATGGCAGTGTAAGCATGATGACATCAGTTAAGATATTGCTGCAAGCTGAAATAGAGACATTTTAACCAAACCAAAATAAAATACGTAGTGAAGGTTTTATTTCAGGGTATCTTTATTCCTGTGAATTTGTAGCTGAGATTTAATGCTATTGTAACACAGACTAGTATTTTGTTTAGTTTAGTATATAGGGGATTTTTGTTTTATGACTATATATTGTAAGAACATAATAAGTTTGTAGTAGAACATTAAAGTTTTTAATACAGATTATTCAAATGCTAGGAAACGTGAAACACAATGTTGATAAAACAATCCTTACTTTGTGCCCATGTGGATTATTGTGCTGATTGATGATACCGAGTAACATAGGTATGTCATAAAATCTACTGATCAGACATGATACATTTTTTTTCTCCCAGACATTTGTTCCTGGGGAGAGTCAGCAGAACACCAGTAATTCTTTCTCTGAATATGGGTGTGAATACAAGAAATAATTTTGATTAATGATTGTTGTAATTCTTGTGTCTTTTCAGCTGTTAGATTATGAAATGTATAATAGCTTTTTGCTCTCTTGTCTGAAATTTGTTAAAAATTCATGAATAAGCTGCTTTGTTCCTCTTCAATTCTCTTTTTCACCAGATACTTTTTAGATCAACGTTACTTCCTTTCCTCTCATCTCACCATATTACAAAATACTTACACTAACGCCCAAGAAAGCTGAATGTTGTTTATAGCCAGTCAAATCGAAACAGCCCTTTTGCATACATGTTTTTCCTGTCTACATTTTATTTCTATTATTATTTGTTCAGCACCAACAGTGATAAAGATGAATGCAGGGAATATTTTCAAACTTTGTGAAGTCATTGAGTCAAGATAGAGTAGGTAAAAGCATATATTTACTTAATAATATTTAATAATTCTTCTACTACAGGAAGTCTACCAGTGTGCTAAAGTCTTGTAAAGAACTATTACATTCCAAATAAATAGCTGTAGTTTCACGGAAATTAAAAAATTGCCAACAGACTGCTACTGACTGCATATATATGAGAATGTTTATTTATGAACCCATTTATCATTTTTGGTGATGATACTTAGACAATACTTTCAAGCATTGTCAGAAGTATTTACTTGTATCATGGAAGTAATATCAAATGATAGAAGGCTTATAGATGCCTGGCATTCAGAGCCGTCAGTATTCCTAAACTGTGGAACAGTACATAGAACAAGAAAGCACAGCAGGTGATAGAGAAATGGCTTTAGAATGGCCATTCATTTATTTTGAAATTCACTTTTGAAATTAACTGTATGTTAATTAATTTATGTGCCAGTAGTTTAATAGTCTCTAAATTTCCCGTTTACCTTATCCTTACGTTTTACTACATGTACTTTAAAGAATTGCTTTTGTTTCAGGATAATCTGGATAATGGCAGATTTGAATGTAGAAAGGATACTTCAACTCAGTGACGTATATTAATAATCGATATCGTATCAGCTAGTTAAAAATTACTTTTCAACTAGAAAAAAAATCTTTTGGGTTGAGACTTTCAGCAGAAGCAGAAATATGAGTGTGAAATTGCAGGGACTAAAATATTTATTTAAGTAATATGGAAAGCGTATTTGATAAAATAAACTCCTCCAACACTCCTAAAATCCTGCATATCTAATCTTCAGAAATTATAATGAATTATGTTTTCAATTTATGTATACTCTTTTTAGAGATGATGAAGTCCAAAATGAATGATTTAGGAAAAATTCAACTTTATTTATAGAGCATATACCAGCATGTATTGAGCTTAAAAGCTTAATATACGAGAGAGATATATATAAAATTTCTGCTTGAGTACTTGGTATCATATTTTAATACATAGCTTGTACTCATGCATGCCTGACACTGAAATTAACAGATGTTTTGCCAGTGTAAGACCTATGTAATAGGACTTATTTGCTGGACTAACTAGAGATCTTGAAAAGTATAAAATATGAAGACCATTCAAAGGAGAAGCATTAATCTTAGAACAGTTGAGTTGAAAGTAATTTTTCCCTTTCCCTCTTTTTATTTATTCTGTTTACTTTTTGACTATTTCAAAATTTCATATTAGAAAAAAAAGAAGGCTCTGTAGGAGTAGGATCAAATGCCTGCACTCGGTGGCTGTGAGCTTAGTGGTAGCAGCAAACAAACCTCTCCATATGGCTTAGCTCCACGGGAGAGTCGAAGAATCATTCTTCGTATGGATTACAAGAAAATAAACAATTTTATTGGCGCACTTCTCAGATAAAGCTCTTATCTAGTTTTTTCAAGTTTGTTGCCTACAAATTCAAACCAAAACTTGTGGTTTTGCCAACTTGTGTTTTTGGCATAAGGTTTCTTGTAATGATTTAGGGAAAAAATGGGATGAAGTAGAAAATGTTTAAGTCTCTGCTTTCAAAGAGTGTGATGAAAAAGTTTCCTTGGTTTGGTAGGTTGCTGGAGAAAGTCCAGCTGGAGAAATGTGGGAATACATGTAAGTCTATTTCTAAGTGGTCAGCTTTTTCCCATATGAATGGGAAACACTCAAGATAAAATAGACTTGGTTTCCTTTGGGATTTTTTGTTTTTAAAATTCTCATGAACTACTACAAATGTTTCATTTAGTATGAAGTATTTTTACTATTGTTGTGGTGGCTTTGTAAATGACAGAAAATTCAAACCACCAGCTAATTATTTTGGTAGTTTTCTTGACATCAACTGGCAAGCACAACAACGTGCAAAAACCTGTGCTGGTAGCACAGATAACAGTAGTAAGCACATCTTAGAGAAATGGGTATTCCTTCACCAGCCAGCAGCTTTATTAATTCTGTATATTTTGTATGCAGTGAGTGGCCCATTTCATATCAGCACTGCCATCATATATATATATGTGTGTATGTATATATATGTATACGAGTGAACATTAAATGGAGAAAGCAACAGTGAAAAAGCATTGTCAAGCTGAAGAAGGAACCGTGATCTTTGGGAATCATCGTCAAAGAAACGGTTGCTTTTAGAATAAATGTTCATGAAGTTTTTTGTTAGGGCGGTGGTTTTTTTTTTTTTTTTTGGTCTGCATTGTTGGTGGTTGCCGAGGCAGCTTGATTTCCATGGGAAATGCCACTTTTTTCACTTTAAGCTGTTTCACAATGCCTGTTTCTACTGTTCTTCTATAGTGCCATTGCAAGAAGTGTGCATACCCATTCTTTTAGTCTTGATATTGTGCAGATGCATCCCCAGTATAAGCATTCTTATAAACTTTTAAAAAATACTATATAAAGAAAGTAGTATAGCTGTTAGGCTTGTGAACAAAAGTGAATAATGAATCTTGCAGTGGAAGCAAAATGAAAGCTTGTTGAGTCTAAAACTAAAAGGAACTAGAAATAGGAAAGAGTTTTTAAATAAAGAAACTGATCAATTTTCAGTGGCATCTGAAGCAAATGACAATATTTTGTTGTAGCTATATTGAACCTGTGGTGTCACGATTTTCTGATGGTTTGTGCGTGCGTGTGTGCGTGTGCGTATGTGTGTATGTTTCTGTTTTGTTTTGTTGAACTCCCAGGAAGAGGTTTAAACATGAAGGCAAAACTTTCAAACCTTAGCATGGCTAAATATGAAGCGAAGCTGCCATATTTTTTTTTCCTTTTTGTGCCTCCATCTAGATCTGTCACATAATTTAAGGAAAAAAGAAAGATACAATTTAACCACAGGAGAGCTAATAGTGTGAAAAAAAAAAAACCCTGATGAATTTTGTTTCCGCAGCACGATATTATCAAAGATTTAAGAAACAAAATTGCCAGCCTCGGCGAGAACTCTCTGGTAACAGCATAAATGTCTGTGTTGGTTTGCTTTTGAGTTAAAGGTTTATTTTTCATTCATTTAAACATATTTCTCCTTTTTACCTCTTCTTTTTTAATTTATTATTCATATCCTCTATTTAGCAAGCCTTCATTTTTTAAACCTCTTCCATCTTCCAATGTATTTTTTCCGTAACTTGGATGGAAAGTTTATGGCAGCAAAGCTGTCATTGTGGCTACTTCTGCTGCAGCTGTTCCTGCTTTTAGGTCATACATGTTTTGGGCGTTGTGTTTTTGGACATGATACTAACTGATCGTGTCATGTTCCTTTTGAGTAAGCTTTTTACCACGCCATCCGATGGACTCGTTGTCATAGGGCTCTATGCAACTTCCATTTTGCAACTTATACTGCTTAGTCATCCTCAATTCTCCAGCAAACTTCAATTAACTTGGTGAAAGTTCAAACTCATCTGGAATGAACTGTGCCTTTATGTTTGCTCTTTCTGTTCTTCTTTATGTTTTCGGTAGTAGTTTAAATTATAAAAAACAAACTTCACCATTGCTCAAGCAACGCCATGCAGTATTGTTTGTTGCCGCTAGAGAATGCAAAATATAAAAGCACAGTGTATTCTACCAAATATTCTGTTGGTAGGGTGGGCAATCTATATTGTAATATAATGATAAGTTTTGAAAAAAATTCTGAGATGCTTCTGTTATTGTGGTATTCAGCAACAACTTGCAAGTCAAGAGCCGCATACTGAGCAGTATGAAGTTATGGTCACACTATAGAAGATTATTAAGAGTATGAACTGTTGCACAAAAACACGGCACAAAAGTGCAAGTTTGATATATGCAGTATATGTATAATGAACATGGGCTTTGAACTAACCTAATGATTTACAATTGAGACGACTCTTCAGATAAACTGCTAAAAGCATACTAAAGAAAAATATCAAGGGGAGAATATTAATTGAACATGTTAAATATCTGTTCAGTAGCATTGTATGTGTTAAAATGGTCCATGATGTTGCCATAGAGCCCATATACTAAGAGAAAACGAAAAACCTTTGGAGAACTGATAGTAACTGAAGTCCTCATCTTAAATGACTGGAATTTTTACTCAGGAAAAAGAAATGGAAAAGCAAAAACTTCTGTATCAGCAAGCCAGACTGCATGACCGGGGTGCTGCTGAGATGGTTCTGCAGACAATCAGTGCTAGCAAAGGTAATGTTTTGTTGCGTAGATTATGTATTAAACCTTATTTCTAATGATCTTTGAAATTATTCTAGTTCTTATAGGGAAAAAACCTGCAGATGTTTGGCACTAAAGTGTACTTTCAAAATGCACCACCGCAAGTTTCAAAAATTATTGACAGCTAATCTAGAAAAGTATAATGAATAGTTCGCATGAGATTATTATTGTTGTTGTTGTTATTTTTTCTACTGATTGAGAGGAAGGGTAAATAAGTTCATAGCTTTAGCAATGACAAAAGGCCCCCAAATTCTGGGATGTGTACTGTTCTGAAGCAGGTGTAGGCTTTGGTCCATGCCTCCCGCCCCAATATCTACTTTACTGCTGTACTTTGATAAAACGTTTCAGAAGAGTAAATGATGCCGTTGTCCCTTAGACACCATCTTACTCTAAGGTTTGATCTTTCATTGTCTGTTCTGTGATTTGTTTCTACAGTAGTATTTCCTGTTTACAAATTTCATTTACTGTAACTAAATGCTTTAGATCACTCTCATTTTCTGAAGAAACAGGAAAAAATATCTAAAGTGGCATGCAGAGGAGACACTTTGTTAAACTTGAAAGCTGGCGTAAAATTGTATGTCCAGCCTTTTAATCAACTGTTGGATGCTTTAACAAATAAAGCGTGATTTATATTCATTGAGCTCCGTTCTTCCTGCCTTGTATCTTGCTTCTTTTGTGTGCTGTGTATACATCGCACTGTATCTGTAGGCACTCAGGAAGACATTGTCACACTAGAGATCATGAAATAAAAAGTTTTACAAGAGAAACAAAAAGGGCTCTCCAGATAAATTACCATTTAAATCATTGTACGGTTAAGTTAATAGAACATTCTTATTTTTATATATGGTCTAAAAGTATATTTTAAAATAATTTTAAGGTGAGATGGGGCCAATGGTTGCAGCTACCCTAAAGCTAGGGATTGCCATCTTAAATGGAGGAAATTCTACTGTTCAACAGGTAAGTCACTCATTTGTTTTCACCCATTCTAGTCAGTATAGATCTTTATACCAAGGTCATTATTACTTTTAGTAGTGCATGATGTAATATGACTGTTTATCCTCTTACTCTTGTTCCCAGAAGAAATAGTGTACAAAAGTACCTTGTTTGCTAGGTATGTAGTGTTTATATAACTAATCTACAGAATCCAAGGCTGAAAGAAATTTGGTTTGCGCTTCAGCTACAAGGAAATTTTATGTTAAATCATTAACTTCTAGAGGAATTCTGTGAGAGGGGAGGATTTCTTGGGAGATTGCTACTGTCCTGTAGCCAGTAGAGCAAAATTGCCAACCTCAGTCTTCACCCCAAAAAGTGTTACACAACTTCAGAAGTCCTTAGCTTATGCCATGGAGATTGTTCGTGATAAAAGCAGAGAACTCAACGTTGATTTACTAATCTGTAGCAGGATAATGTGGTGAGCAGTGGACAAGTCTGATACGTTAACAGTATTCTGCACTGCAGAAGAGAAGTGGCTGATACAGAGTACGTTCAGTGTTCTGTACTAGTTGAAGGGTACCGAGTCCCGGTGGCTTCATACCTGACATTACTACGTTGCTGTAGGACAGTTTGAAGAATGCAGACAACTGGGAACAGTTAAGGTTCCAAGTTAAGCAACCACTGAAGCAGATGCATGCAGCCAAAAGCAATGTTCTCTACAAGGGCTATAGTTACCAGGAATTGACCAGAACAACCACAAACTGCATGGAAAAGCATCTACTTAAACCATTGCCAGTTCTTTGTGATGTCATGATATTAAATTACTGAGGAGCATCATGACATTTGTACATAGTTATTTAATCTGAATTTGTAATGCTACAACGTAATTTTTTTTAAATGATTTGATAAAGTCTTAACTAATCAGAATACGGAAACAGTTGTTAGTACGGTTACAAGAATTAGTACTAACACTACTAGTCTAAATTATGTACTTACAACATAAAAGCATCAGTAATACAGTTAGAATTGCTATTTTTTCAGTTGCCGCATTTCTACCCCTTTTCTCTGGTGTTATGCTCACCTTTCTGATTTTCCTTTAGGTCCTAAGATCAACTCTTCAGTCTTCCTTGGGAAGAATGTATGGGTGGGGGGAGAGGTACAGAAGTGGTTTTGAAAAGTCGTCATCATCGTCATCTGGAGTTCTTTGCTTTGATTAGTACGGTGTTGTTGATGGGGGTGTTCCTTTTCTGTGTTCTTGAGTCTACTTGGTATTACACTGATGCATTTTGTTAACACTGTCTGCTTATATGTTCTTTCATTTTGGAGGTTACTTATTACTAATTTTTCCTATTTTTTTATGTTCTTTGCGAAAAGAGTTTTACTTCATTCACAACATGAATTCTTGTAGCATTCCTGCTAAAATTGATCTTTGAGCATTGTGATTTTTGTTCACAACTGGGACCTCCTACATCTTCACTCAACAGCACATTGCGTTATAAAATCAGAGTACATGCCACTGAATAACTTCTTGTTATTGCAATCTGTTATCAGATATTATTACACATAATAAAGCTAAAACAAATTTTAAAAACACTCACATAACTCACATCTAAAATGCACTAAGGTTATGACAAGCCCAGTCCGGTTCTGAAACGGTAGCGTCAATACAAATTTGTGGCCTAATAGTGGCAAGATTCTATTTATATTAAACACTGAATTCTGCTGTCTGTGTTGACTTCAGTTACTGTATTTATTTTCAATGTTTAGGAAGGAATATCCAAAATGGATGACCTTTTTCTCTGTGAAGGACATAAGCATTAAATGTTCTTTTAATTTTCGATACCTGGATTTTTCTCCGCAAGATTTTTATCTGTATTTGTAAATATTAGAGAGATTTAAAAACACCGACTTCACTAGTTATCTAGAATCCATATAGTATTAAGTAAACTGGATTAACAGACAGTATAGATATTAATTCTCTGTGTAAATTATTTGTGTTTATGACAGAAAATGCTTGACTACCTCAAAGATAAAAAGGATGTGGGATTCTTTCAGAGCCTTGCTGGTCTTATGCAATCCTGTAGGTAAGAAAATATGTACTTTCAAAATTTATTATTTTGCATTTAGGTTTTATTCCACAGGATTTGTAGTTTTGGAAAGATCATCTGCATACTTTTTGCATACAGCACTTGGGGACTGTAATGTGTTAGGTTTGGGGTAAAGGACAAGGTGGTGCTTATGGTATGAAAATCTTCATACAATATGGATCTACCTTGGTAAAAGAGATCTTTTCTCAAATGTTTATGGCATTTGTGTCTACTTTACGTATGCCAGAAAACAACTCCAGAGTTAGGAGCATTCCTCAGGGTGAATTATTAACTCTGGCAGTATCCTGTAATCCTGCAGAGACCAGGTTAATGGTCAATGTTAAATAATAATAAAGATTTTGGGAAAACCCGACTTTGTTAGAAAAATTATTAGGACTTCAGAAGGGAGAAAAAGGAATGGAATGCTGTGTTTTAATAAACTGTGGGGGTACTGTGACTTTTTTTGTCCATTCGTGCTTTACAGTTTATAATGATTTTATATAAATAAATATAGTGTATATATATATATATTTAAATGTTTTATCTATAATTCCTAAGAATAAACCATATAAATAAACAATAATCAGGCTTTCTAGATCAAGAGGTTCAGTCTTCTTTTTGTTCAAGGCTACCATGTTATATTCTTTTATTCTTAACACTGTCTTTGGTCAAGTTTCATTTTGAAATCAGTGAGGTTTCTTGCAAGCAGAAGTCCTACTGTAGTTTGTCTACTTTCATCTGACTTTCATAAACATTCTTGCTTATGAACAAAAGTTATCCATGGCTATCTGACATACTAAGCCATGAAAGGCAGAACTTTGCAGATTCACAAAGGGAAATATGTGAAAGTATATGTTCCTTAAATCTGGTTAGTTGAATACATATTCAATACATATTCAGCTTCAGTTTTTCAGAACATGGAGGGAGAGGAACCCTGAGTGGAACTAATAATGTCATTGTTTCTTAATGGACCTTGCTGCTTCTGATGAACTGGACTATAATATGCAGGTAGCCAATAGTATGGCTTCTTTTTAACCCCTAGAATGAGTATGTATATCATAAACACATACATTCCTTTTTTTGGTTGATCATAAAGAGCTAAATTCTGTTGTCATTTCCAGTGTAAAAGCAGGCTAAGTCTGTAGAGTGAAGTTTTGTAATCTTGTAGCAGATGCATATATTAAGCCACTGAAATGTATCTTCTTGACACTAGTATGATTATATACTTAAATCACAAATCTTTATCTTTCACAAAATGAAATGTCACATATATTTAATTAATCACAGGACAAATGTCATTTTTCTCATTGCAGTGTTCTTGACCTAAATGCATTTGAACGTCAGAACAAAGCAGAAGGCCTTGGCATGGTGACTGAAGAGGGATCAGGTACTATCGATTAACAGAAATGATCTGTGAAATTTTCTCTGTCACATTTTGCACAAGCAAGCTGAATTTGAAAGAACCCTGTAAATATATATCTAGAGGCTGAAGCTAAAATATGATTCCCAAGAGTGTTTTATATTTAATTGGCCTACCTAAGCCCATGCTTGTCGATAGTAAATCAGTAGCTTGCGTTGAGTTTCAGAACAGTCTCAGAGGATTCTTATCCACCATTCTGAAGAAGTGAAAACGTAACATGTAAAATCGAAAACAGATTCTAGTCACAAACAGCAGTGTTTGTGCCTGTAAAACATTTCCGAAGTCCCTAACCAGTTTAGCATAAAATGGAATTAAGAGTTCTCACCTGATTTCTTAAACCGTCTTGGCTGAAATGAAAAGTTAAGCCGTAAGTTAAATACTAGAGGTTGAGGGAACTGTATCTGCTGTTTGGAAAAAGGTCTGATGGGAAAGCTTTTTCTTTGAAATAATTCCTTTCTGTTTGTCTTTGGGGAAATACTACAAAATTTTCACTTTACTTTTGACTCGAACCAATTCGGCTTTCTACCTTCTGTGTTGTCAGTTCACTGTCATTTTCTTTCTTCTGTCTGACAGTAAGTTCTGCTACTCCCTTACTGTGATTGTCTGGAAACATTAGGCTCAACCTTATGTGATTCAATAATGCTACCAAAGCACATTTTTTCTCCTTATCTTCAATATTTTTTATGGTGCATTTTTATGTTTAAATCCTACAGTGACCTAATCTTTTAACATGTTTTTATCTTAAAAACAAGGTAAAAAGCTTGACTGCATAATCATTATTGCATTTGGGTGTTCATAATTCATATCTCAGCACTGCATATCTCATTGGCTATTGTGCCTGTAGCTCTTTTATGTGGCGTATTTCTTGATTATTCAACTGCTTGTGTCAAATCAAAACCATGAACTATTAAATATGACTGAATGACTTCAAGACCGATCATAAATGCTGCTTCTCCAAAAGTGCTCCCCCAATTTAAATTATGGGTTAAATCCTGCTGAACTTATATGAGTAAACAAAATAAAGTGAACCCAAGTGGATAAAATTTGGTCGCAAGACTGTGGATTGAGAACTGATGCAGCTACCTGGCATATAAGGTTCTGGCCATTACTTTCATGTTTTACTGAAGATTATTCTGTACAATGTTTTGCTCTTTTGGACAACATTTCTACTATTAAATAATTAAAGTTATTATTTATAATGCTGGATTTTGAAATGGATTGTCAAGATATTGGCTCATTTTTCTTTTGGCAGCTGCCTCTATTTTTAGAAATGACAGATTTTGCATGCAAATATAAATAAATATTTAAACACTGCATAATTGACTCTACCTATGTTAGAGTATTTTTGTGCTTCCTCATTTGAGGTTTTTTTTTTATTTGCTGTTTATTTGATCTTTCTCTTTTAGTACAGAACTAATTTTGCCAAAACCAATACTAACTAAATTTTGTATTTGCTAAAAAAAAATTCTCAACATTTTTTCTTTTTTCCCTGTTTCTTTTTCTTTGAACTAATTGTCCTGTCCTCCCTTCCTCAGTCATCACTCATGAGCGTGGTAATTATTAAAAACAACTGCCTATTCTTTATTTTTCCTGCTGTTAGCTTTGTGTCAGCACTGTACAGCTCCTGAACACCATTAGGTTTTTTGTTCCTGTAAGACTGTTAAACGAGTGGGTTCTTTTCCATTCTTATTACGATTGTGTATTCCAAACTTCTTGTTTTTTGTGTCAACTCTCCCCACTTTGTTCTTTCTCAGGATTTGCACAGTAACTGGCACGTTAGATGTAAGAGCAGCAAGCTTTTTTAAACTCTTTTTTTTTTCTGTTCTTTTTTATTTCTTTTCGTTTTAGTGAGCCCAGTATTTGCAATGGATGGATGTTTTTAAAAAACAAAAAAGTATACCTATGTATACACAAAGCCTTGTGCTGTAGTCCTCTTGTAGTATTTATGTTGTGTATTGAATGTGGCTTTATCGCTGCATTGATTTGTGCAAGTGCAGGAAATCAGTGGTGGATCCAGTGAGGATTTGAGGGTGGTTAGTAAGGAGAGGACTTGCCACTGGCTAGGTTTACCTAATGTGGTCAGGAGTTGATACAAGAAAGAGGTGGTGCATCGCTAATTTAGAGCAGTCAATAATGTTTACAGGTGGTTCTTCCTTGCTCTGAAAACTACTTACATGTTCCTGTACCTCAAAGGTTCCTTACTTCGAGTAAAGCAAGAACTTTGTAGGAGCAGTTGCTGTGAAATGCGAATTTAAAATACAAAATGTGTATACCATTCAGCAGAAACAATAAGCTCAAACACAGGAGACGTCTTTCCATTAGCCAAATGCAGGGGAGGGGGATGATCTGGATTTTTACTTGTTTTCTCAGTGGAAATTTTTTATTTGGCAGATTAACAAAATTCTACTCTTAGGATCATGTCTTTTCATTTTCTTTCTTGCTAAGCAGCAGCAATGTCAAAGATTTCTTGGCACAAAGGGATAATATTTGCCAACAGCACCTATTTATGTATTCATATCCAGCTATTGAAAATTCAAGAAAACAGAACAGAGCAAAGCCAATCAAAAAATATTGTACTTTTTCTTTTCGGGGTTACATTATTCTTGATAATATGCTATCTTCAAATAATAATACTTTTTATGTTATGAAGCACACCTTTTTCAATTTATTGAAAAATAGTTCATGTGAGAGCTGTACAGGTACTGGTATTAATACCTGATAGCATTACGAAAGCCCAGCCAGTGTGTCTGTGGGGAAACTCCTGTCATGAATGACTTCAAAGTATCCTAGATTTTATGGGATACCTGAGATCATGTCTGTCTGCAATCCTATGAATAAACATCTGTAAAGACTACAAAGGAAGTACCAAAGATGTGGAAATGTTTTCTCCCATTCCTTTTTTCGAGGGAGATACTCTAGGAGTAATTACTTACTCCTCAATTAAAGATCATTTTATTGATTACCAAGGGAACGATGTGATGTAAAATGTGCGCTGTCACCTGTTTCTCATGTCATCTGAATCTGATGCAGAAGCATATAAATGAGTAATTGTAATTGAGTTTACAACCTGTAAGCCTGAAACTACGCTTGCCAAAGTGAAAGAAAAACTGCTGTTGACACTTACGGGAATAAAGTCAACTTTTTGTCAAAGGCATTGCTATATAGTTTCTGGTCCTATGTCAACCTTGGCAATAGGTAGAAAGCCCTTTACTGAGTCAATACGGATGTGAGATTTATCGCTCTATTCCAACTGTTTCTTTGTACTGTCGGCATCGTAAGCTCCTTGTCCTGATATTCCTCTGACTGGTACTACCTTCCCTTTCCAAACCCTGGAACCCCCACTGGTAACAACATTGATGGTTCTTTAGCAAATGTGTTTCTTACTTGTTTTTGTGGTGTACTCAATGTTGTTTCTTCTGTATGTATTTTGTTTTGATTGTTCTGTTTCCTTTTCAAAAAAGGGGAGGTCAAAACCAAAGACATGTAAAAAAGCTTGCTATCTTGCAGTGGTTTTTCATTTTTCATTTAAAACTCGTACTCTACGCTATCTCACTGTGAGTCACAAAAACCTTGAAAGTGCAATGTTTTTCTCCTTTGGAGAGACTTGTTTTACTTATCATATGGTGCAAAAAGTTTAAGATGTTAAGTTTACACTCAGATTATTTTACCATATTTCCTTTCTGTCAGCGAAGCTCTATTTTTATTTGTAATCTTTTAATACTGTATCATGGCATTATTTTGTTTCTTCATAAGTTCTCAGAAGGGTTATTTTAATAAAATGCAAATTTAGACTGAAATTTGATCTGATAGTAGGTCTTAAAGGACTTTGTTATTAAACTGACTGAGAGTGGTATACATGCCATATAATAAATAGCTATAATGAGGGTACACATCAGGGCTGTTTTCAGCCATTAATAATGTGAAATCAATAACTATGCTTTTGTCCTTCACCGACCTCACAGTTAAAGTGGGTGTTTAAATTCTGCGTGATCCACCATAACCTACATTGCAGGGGTGTTTTCCACCTTTAAATCACTGTATTTGAGCTAGTGTTTGCATTTAAAAGGGAACTTAAGTAGCTTCAGTTCAAAGAAAGAGGGAGAATTATTAAACTTGGACACATGCACTTTCAAGAAAAAAAATAATCAATTTCATTTTTCATTCAATCTTATTTTCATTTCCTACACGTAATACCTCCATTCCTATATATCACAAACACAAGTTACCAGTTTTGCAGAAACTGCAGGCTTCAAGCCTTTGTGTGTTTAGCCATATCATTCACATACAGCATGAGCAATGGCAGCATTTTAATGTTGAAGCAAATATATGCCAGAATATACATCATATCGACAGAAATTAAAGAACATGGTTTCATGACAACCTGAGTCATACTATATGCAGTGTGTATGATTGTGAGTAGATTATCTATGCAAATCTTCATGTGTACTGGCATGAATTTGCGTGCACAGCAGCAAAGGTTGTTCTCTTAGATTTTCTAGAAAGAAATGGATCTGCACTTCAGTTCTGTAGTTGCCAGTGAGACACCTCTTGCAGTCAGTAAGTAACATCTCAAAATTGAAATTTCTGACAATACAAACACTGGTTTTAGTTAGATTTTGATTCGCTGTAGAAATTGAAAACCAGGATTGTTTTAAATCTCAATGTGGCCAAGCTGTTGGAAACGGGTTTTTTTGCTTCATTTTGAAATACATAAAAATATTTCCAAAAGAACTGGACCTTTCAGTTTACGTGAAAAGATGTACATAAACACCTTCTGATTTTGCAGAACTTTGGAATAACTTATATTCATTTTGTGATTTCTTTATGGTGGAGCTAATTAAAAGACCCTTCCAAACCCTTCCAATATTAAAATTTGAATTTATTTTATAAAACTTCCTAAATTCCAGTGGTTGTACTAAACGCCAGAAGATTACTTCATAAATTAATCTGTATAACCATTTTAACTTGCGATTTGTTTTCCTTCATGTTCTGAAAAATCTTACTTGAGAAGAGGGCAAGAAAAATAGAGGTGGAAAAATACTAAACTGCAACATATTCTGCAGTCTTATTCATGCAAATGACTTTGATTCAGTGATATCTTGATATGCAAGATATACATGGTCGGGCCCTTTATGGGCTGGATTTTGCCAGCTGTAATTCATCAGCAGTTTCCCTTGTGAGTTACTTTTTAAAATTATTGCCAGCTCAGCAGTCAAGCTATGCACATTGCATGTGTAAAGATACAGGCTCCACCAAATATTTGGCTTTTTGTAATGCTTGTTTTTGCAAAATATAAATATCCATCTAGATCAACAAAGCATGTGACTCCAAATATAACTTTAAACATGGCAGGAGTTCAGTTAAATTAAAACAAAAGAAAGAGTCTAATCCTGTAGGATATTGTATACTATGGCCTTTGGCCAGCAACATATGAAGCTATCTTACAGGGCTGAACCTGCATATAATATTGAATAATATACTTCTAAGTCCACAGGCACCTCTTGATTTTGCCTTCTTGCCTTCTCAGGCATATATTGTATGTATACATTAATCAGCACTGACAGAAACAGTCATTTATTTTTCATTGCTTAATTAGCTGAAAGGGTTTTCAGTCTTCTGTGACTGAAAAACCATATATTTGGTATTTATGTCTGGGATGGAGAAAAAATGTTATGGAATGTCATTTATAGTATTTGGCTTACTCTTGGAGATAGAATTGCTTATTGTTTGCCACTGCCATAAGTACACATCTGGAGTTAGGAGGAAGAGCATTTTATCTTTCCCGATGTTACAAGAAACTGTGTTGTAATATACTTTGGTGATATGTGCTCTTAGTACTAAATGTCCTGATGGCAACAGGAAAGAGAGATATTCTGTACTTTTATAATATTCATATTAGTTTTCAAAATGCTTTTGCTTCCAATCCTACCATTGTACTGAAGCTGCTCACTTTAAAATTCACAGGCGGTGGATTGAGAAGTCCATTAGCTTGAACTTGTAATTGTTCAGGACTACTTAAAGTCAAACTTCTGATCATGTTCGTTTTTGTATATATTCTAAATTGTACTAAATAATGTTTACAGTTCAGCTGTAATAGTGTAATTATAATAATATAATGGTTTACAAATGTAGACTTTAGAATTAGAGTTACCCACCAATATAACAGTATGTCAGTAATTTTTAATGTAATTATTATCGGTAATTATTATTGTCTATAACCTTTTTGAAAAAAGTTTTTTTTTTTCTATATTCATTTACTCACTCTTGTGGTTTCCTTCTGTTCACACACTACAAATACTGTCTTTGTAGACATGAGATTGTGAAGTTCAGAAAAAAGCCTAATATATCCCCATTAAAATAAATACTTCAAATTCTTTTGCAGTTTTCTGACATTTTTATCTTCATTTCCTTTTGTTGTCTACAAATAGCACTTAGCCACATATGCAAATGATGTATATTCTTATAAAGTAGAAGTTTTTGTGGCTTCCATTTTTATTGCCATACACATTCCAAATACTTTTCCAAAGTCCCAAATGGGAATCTCCTTACTTTCAATAGGTGAAATTGTTTTTAACACCTATGTTGTTGTCCTTCTGTGTCATTTTATTAGCTGTTCTACATTTTCCTCAGTCACGATTGTTTCCTGGGTGAGTGGTTGTTTCTCCTCTTCACATGTCAGTGTACGGAGTCAGCTGTATGTATTGATGTAATTGAAATAATGGTGTGTTAACTGAGGGCTTTTTAGTATACTGTTTCCTGTGAAGAATCAAGAAAATAATCTGAAGCTTTACATGTTTGGATATTAGCTATTTACCGAAAAATGAACTGAACGGCCTAATTCAGTAAAGCACGTTGGCATTTGTTCTAGTTCATCGTAATTTTATTGCATTATTTTGTCAAGGGAGACAAATGCCCAATATACATTTTGTGCCAGCAGCAGACAGGTACTAAATCCTCAAATATTTCAGCCTAAATGATTCTTGAGAATGCACACAGCAGTAAATTTCATGGGTTATTTTTAAAATCAAATTTTTTATTTGAGCAATGATTTTCATTACTGTTTGATTAAACCTCTTTCTTTAAGTACCTTGTTTTGTGGTGAATGGAAAGCAAATTAATCCAGTCCTAACCTTTGTATGTAATGCAGCATTCATGCCCAGCAAAGTCAAATAAGAATGCAAATCATGGATTATTTGTAAAATGTTGCCAAGCTCATGCTGCCATATTTATAAACCAGAAGTTAAATTTCATAATTTTCTTTGTTTTAACCAAATAACTATCTGCCAAGCACAAGTCATATGTGCTTCAGATAGATTGGTGGTTATAAACTTTCTCTCCCCTTCTCTCTTGCTTAAAATTAAATATGGAGATTTTTTTCAGGGGCTATGGGGTGTTACTTGGCAGCCCATTGATAATCTGCTTCCATCTGGCCTTTCTACAGGAGAAAAAGTGATGCAGGATGATGAGTTCACCTGTGACCTCTTCCGCTTCCTTCAGTTGCTTTGTGAAGGACATAATTCAGGTTGGTGGGCAGGCTGCCACTCAGCTAAGCCAAGTCGGTGGTAACTAAAGATATAAGCTCTTTGTTGCTGAAGGTTTGGCAGCCTTCATAAAATATTATGAAAGTTGGAGTAGCTGCTAGACTGTACATGAAAGGAAAATATGTAGGTAGAATTAAATTGCCAGCTTTTTTAATCAGCTTTAACTTTGTAGAAAAGATAATGGTTTCCAAAGTGAGGACTTTTGGATCTTGACCTACTAGGAAAGGTAAATTTATATAGGAAAATGTAAATGGCTTGTGACTTCTAGTCAGTGAAGTTTGAGAGGAAGGATATAACAGGAAGGTATATTTATTGTTCTTTGGCACTTGTATGCTTTCTGGTGTGCGCTGTTTGGCACTAATATCAAGTAGAATTCTGTGTGAAATTACAACATACACAGTATCGTTCTTGAAGAAGCAGCATCTATTTTAAAAATTCAAAATGAAATTAAACAGATACATGATATTAAGCATATTTTTATTATTAAATACATTTCCCTGTGATCTCTGTGTCATTATTAGGGAAGAAAAAGAAAAAGAAAAAAAATTATAAATTTTTTTAGCCGTTGGACATATTTATGAGCTTGTAATCAGCAACTGTATAATTATGTGATTTAATTCTGCTTTTGTCTAACAAAATATATACTAGGTGTAATTATGTTGGTATTGATGGAGTTCTAGAGATGTGGGATTAGTTATAAATGAGATGAAAATAAGACCAAGTTAAAGTCCTGTAGATGAAACAGATAATCAAGCTTCTGCCTTCAGAAGTTCACTGATATATGATCTCTGCAATAAAATACTGAAACTTGTAAAACAGTTTATTGCAAAAAAAAAAGAATTAAAAAGCCAGTACATTCCTTAAAGCTATACTTTCCTAGATCATGTTAAATCAGAATTAATTTGCAGGAGTAGTTTTATAAGTCTTGAACAATTAAATTTAAATTTTTTTTATTTGAATTTTTAGATTTTCAGAATTACCTGAGAACTCAGACTGGTAACAACACAACTGTTAATATTATAATTTCCACTGTGGATTACTTATTAAGAGTTCAGGTAGGTTAACTTATATACTTATTAAGTATATGACAATTATGACTTGCATTTGTATGATATTTACCCTTTTTTAAAATATATTTCATTAATTTTGATCATAAGGCAGAAGTTTGTATGGGGAGACTCCGAAGTTATTGATTTCTCTGGAATATCCTTCAGCAATACATGGTTTGCTGCTACGAAAGTTGTGTTTATAGCAAAATCAAACTTCATCCTTATCACAAAATATTCAGTTTTATTAGAGGAGCACATTTATTTGTCATGACATTTATTCTGGTCACTGTAGCCCATGTTGATGAGAAAGGCTTTAACAGTCTACTGGTTACAGTTTCAAGAGTTGTTATTTTGTACTGTGAGAGTCAAAGGTGATGAAAGTGTGAAAGACTGATTTCAGCCATTATATGTAAGAATGCAATGGAGTCTGTTAACTGAGGAGAGCAGGCAGAAGGTAGATCCGTGCTGACTGTATCAGTTAATACCATTAGCTAGTTGTTGACTGAGACTGTACTGTGACTGGAAAGTGTTATGTATTGTTAAGCTTCAGCCAGGTGCTTTTTCATCCGTGTTCTGATTTAGTCTGAACACTGGGCTGCTGGATGGATAGTTATGGGATGGCTTAGAATGAGGCAGAACAACAGCACATCATTTTCCAAAGAGGGGAAAAAGGCAAAAAGAAAAAACAAAAGCAGAAGGCTTCAACCCTCTAGTTTGAATTATCCCTCTAATCTTCATATACGAAAATATTACATTGTCACAACCCAGTAGAAAGTAATGAAAAAAAAATCTAATTTGTTTTCAGATTGGAGCATATGAAAGACATGAAAACATATTTTGTGATAAATGTTAATCATTTTTACCTATTATTCTCATCTTGCTGAAAATCACTGTGCATAATATATTTTGTTGTGTTTTTTAATTTATCTTTAGCCATTTATTTATTGGGTCTGAGAATTCCAGGCCTTGAAAATTGGTGGTTTTAAATTGCTACTGTTATCAACATTACTTTTTATCCTTATGCATTCTGTAGAAGTTGTAGGGATGATACAGTGATATTCATTCCACTGCTTACTTTGTTGAAACTTTAATAAGCTTGCCTTTGGGAAAGACAGAAAGAGGAATCATGCACACAAAGCAACATTTGCTCCCACTATTGACTAGATGTCAAGCATGCAGTGTAGAGAGATTGTTTAGTGAACAGCATGCAACATGGTAGTACTACTGAGTACTGCTTTTCGGAATGTAGGCGGTTGTATTTCTAAGGAGCAGATCTAATTTTTTAGGATTTTATTTTATTTTGAGTTTTTGCTATGGGTTTTTTTAATTATTTATTTCAGTTTATTTGTTTTCCTATTGATTCCCTTGATATGAAACTACAATTCTTGAAGTAATACTTGAGAATCATTGGGGGGCTCATCTAAAACCTGTATAAACTAAATACTTTTCAGAACTAGAATGCTGTCTAATGTTATTTTTCATATCTTGAGGGATAACTGGTTAGAGGCAGTTCGATTAGGTAATCTCTTTGTGCTTCTCACAACTTTTTTAGGAATCCATTAGTGATTTCTACTGGTATTATTCTGGGAAGGACGTTATTGATGAGCAAGGACAACGAAATTTTTCCAAAGCCATCCAGGTTGCAAAACAAGTTTTCAATACTCTTACGGAGTATATCCAGGTAAATTAGCTTCATTGGAATTTTATGAATTTTAAAGAAAATTAATCATACTTTTGACATGAAGATATAATGTAGCCATATGTAACATAGATAGAAATATAATACAGATGCATTTATGCTTCAACATTATTTTAGTTTATTTAAGTAGGAAGTTTTGAAATATATATAGCTGTCACTATTCTTTTGGAATATTAGCAATTTAGTCATATTTACAGTTATTAGCAAGTAATTGTCCTTTGGTTGTATGCAAGACAGTAGAGTTGTTTTCATTTTGTTTTGTTTTAATGTGGCCTCAACTGCAGCAGTGTTATCCACTGTAAAGTCTTTTTTAATATATCGAGAAACTAAGGTCTATGCAAAACATAGTTGCTATTTAGTCAACAGAGCATTAGATTGTATTTTCTGTCAGGAATAAGGCTGGTTTAAGTCATCAGTGCTGTGTCTGAAATACTGAAGTTACTCATTACATTTGAGAATTGTAGAGATACACTTGAAGTGGACTCTGCAGTAGATGAGACTGGGATAAATTCTGTCAAAATAACAATATAGCAGTTCTTCCATGATATGTTAGGAATTTGGTGTAATTTAGTTCCTAGTTAATTCCTCATGTAAATCAGTCAACAATATTACACTTTCTGCACATAATAAGCAGGTTAGAGAGAATCTCATTAGACTATTAGGTGTCTATTATACTGTTTGAATTCAAAGGAAAATCATTAGTACGAAAATAGTGTTTTATAGTTCACGAGGATGAAATGTGATAAAATAGGACTGAATAAATATGAGTAGCGGCAGCTTATATACATGTGCATACATTTGACAAACCACAAGTAGCATTGTTAGCTGTTGAAGATTTTATTTGTTATCCTCTGAGGCTTCAAAAGATTGTGTGTTCCTGCTTTTCAGAAGTTGGAATGGTTGGAAGAATATACTTTAGCACTGTGTTCTACAACAGCTAGAATATGCTGGGAATGGTGGGGGCGGGGGGTGGAAACAGGAGTCTGATTCTGTAATCCCTTTATGGCAATTTTGAATTAACCTTCTGTAAAGTTATTCCTAATTTACAGAACTACATAGGGAAGAATCAGCTTGAAGATTTCTACCCCTTTAGCATTTGCAGATTAAAGTTGCAAGTAGATACACTTTATGTGGTTCTGAATCAGTAAATTGGGACTTGACTAAAACAGAGGCAGAATTCTTACTAGGAACAGGCATTGCTTACAGTCAGTGGCGTTACTAAATAGGTAATTCTATATATGGTGGGGTTTTTTATAGCAGCTTCTAAAGGACATCCCTGAGCTATGCACTGCCTGTATATCTTCCCTCCTGTTTTTGTTGGGTTTCTTGCAAATAAACTCTGCTTTCCTTTTTTTTCTTTTTGTTTTGTTTTGTTGCCTGAACAATAGGGGCCATGTACTGGGAATCAACAAAGCCTGGCACACAGCAGGCTGTGGGATGCTGTAGTTGGCTTTCTTCATGTGTTTGCCCACATGCAGATGAAACTGTCTCAGGTATCTTTTTGTTTTACTTTTTTTTTTTTTTTTTAAGTTATTAACTTTTCTGTAAAAGATAGACAGACTTGTTGATATGTTTGAGTCATTAATAACAACAGTTAATAGGGGAAATATGAGGAGAAATAAGAGACAGAGGTGACAACACAACAGAGTTGAAGGAGTAAATTATGAAATTGTAGTGGGTGCAAACAGCAGACCTGTAATTGCATTACTGGCCACAGGCACAAAGCCTATTAGATCAAACTGCAAATAAAGCACATCACCGATATTCAGAAAGAACCAGCTGGTTCCTGTCTTTCATACCAAAGTTCTGTGACAGTGTTTTTTGCAATTTTGCATATGCCTTTTGTATCTTCATTGATACGTCCTGCACTGAACCCTAGTTTGTCATTATTGAACCCTAGTTCAACACGTGTCTGCATGTAAGCCTTTTCTACTCTGAATAGAGAAAGAGGGTAATCAGACCTTAGAATGGGTAAATTGCTTTTGGATGTGAGTATTCATTTCATAAACTATAGAAATAGTGTAGGGGACTGGCATAGACAGCTCTTCAGGGGATTAAAATTAAGTGAAAAAGATCCTATCCTTGAGCAGTGCATTTTTTAACTTCTTATGTTTTTAAAAGAATTACACATCTTAATTGAATGCAGTGATTGTAAATGTTTACATAATTTCATATTCTCAGAGAAAAGTGTCATAAGCTTGTAAAGGTTTTAGTTGTTAAGGAATAGAGCTCTGAGGTTTTTAGATTTCATTATGTGGCTCCAAATGTATCCATGTAAGTATTATCTGCATAAATTAAAGTAGTCTTGCTCAAATGATTTTCCTCCCTGCCCTTGTGACGTTATGCCTGAACGTAGGCTGATTGCACAAGTTTGTAGACTTGGTGCTGCAGGTGTGCTTCTCATTCTTTCTGGCTAAATAGAGGTCGTCTTCCAGCAAAGGGCATCACAGTGAAACCTGTTTTTCAAGAGCAATGCACTGAATTTCTACTGAATTGTATTTATAAGTGCCTATAGATACTGTCCTGGTTTTGGAACATCTTTGTTATTTTAAGAATTGAAGAAATAGTCAGTTTTGGATAGGCCACAGTGGTGGTTATTGTGCTTTCTTCCTGTACCACTAAAGCAACATGGAAAGCAGCATCTGAGTAGTTACTCACAGCAAATCAAACATGTGGTAGCTCGGTGTTGACTGAGAAATATGATGTGGCTATTGCCAAGATTTGTTTTTACGGTAATGACAAGTTTATAATCTCAACTGTGCCTGGAGTGGCTTCATACCGTCTTTTAATTACTGCATCTAGAAAATAATGATACTCATTCTGCCACTTCAGAGAGAATCAAGAAGCTCAGCAAGACCCATTGTAGCGTGTGGAGTTACTCATGCTGTTCTGTGGGATGACAGAAACATGGTCGACTCCAAATATATGATAAATAGTGATGGTGAGCTCAAGCTCTTGGCTTTTGGGAGCTCCTTTATGGGGCCAGCAGTGTTTGGTTTTGTTATGGGTTTTTTTTGCATTTTCCTGCTCTAGTCTTGTACTAGGAAGCAACAAGGTGATACTGGTAATACTTCTTAAGAAATGTTTGTAAGGCAGAAAATGAAAGTAAAATTTTCAATCTAAATGAACAAAGATCATGCAGGTTGTAAGCAGCTTTCGAAGTGAGAAGATTTATAGTGAATATTTACAAGACAAATCAATTGGACATCTTTGTTATTTCCAACTTGTGCTGTTTTCGATCCAATATCCAAATTGCCATGACGTACCTTGAGTTTTTTGTACTAATCCCTGAAGTCCAGCAATGCTCCAGTATTCCTTATTAATGGCAGCAGTGTATCACTGAGGAAGAAATGAAGTAGTTGAATAAATCTATCCAGATAGACTCTGGGTTGAAATCGTGTCAAGCGAAACAGTGATAAGCTGAATGAGATAAAAGATGGCTGAAAAAATCAATATCATATATATTTAAGGAAATATTCATGGAACTTTATTAATATATATTTTGAAATTTTATTTCAACTTTTTTTCTTTCTCCCCAAAAAAGTTGAGTGGCCTGTAATGGAATAGCTCACTTTGAATCATGTTACACTTTGAGCTGTATGTGCTGCTGCTGTTGTTGTTTTTACAAGTCTTCATAGCCGTAGACTTGCATGAACAGTGGCACTATTTTAGCTGACATGAAAGCTTGACGTACCCAGTTATTGCTTTAGATTTTTTCATCACCTTCAGTTTTCAGTTTGTCTTTATTAAATTACTGTCTTCTAAACAGATGATTGTGTAAATGTTTGATCCTATAAATGTACTGTAAGGAATCAAGCAATTAAATATATTGTAACTGTATTACCAGCTTTGACACTGCTAGCTTCTTAATTTCTAAGTCTCATTTTTACAGGGTGAAATATGCATGCACATTTATAAATGTCAAATAAGTCAACAGATAGTATATATATTGTGTTCATTATTTAGGACTCCAGTCAAATTGAATTGCTGAAGGAATTAATGGATCTTCAGAAGGATATGGTTGTCATGTTGCTGTCTATGCTGGAAGGTAGTCAAAATTTAATTTGAAATCCTCTTTCACAGTGGCACTAGCAAAGTTTTTACCTCTGTGATTTTCTTCATGTGAGAAATAATGCTCCATTTTCCTTTGGGTTTTTAATTTTCATATCTTAGTTGTGAGAAGAGTTGTTACATCTTAAAGTGAATGGGAGATCTATGAAGTGTAGTTGATATAATTTATATTAATTTTGATGTCAGAATAGTGTAAAATACAGCTCTGGTAGAAGTTTTACCTTGTTTCCATGGACTTGG
>Ga0181612_134644_pt1 | contig 26743 bp, 43 predicted proteins | sample HoacroProtozoa21_FD_119630 | JGI IMG/M metagenome (GOLD analysis project Ga0181612, IMG submission 119630) | Hoatzin crop microbial communities from Cojedes, Venezuel. Combined Assembly of Gp0051906, Gp0051904, Gp0051908
ACCGGCTTTTGCCGGTCTTCTTTCATTATCTGCATTTTGTGATGCGTCTATGCTGGCTCTTGTAGTAATTCATCATTGCTCGATATGCCTTGTAACCTTCTTCAATTTCGGCTTTCGCCTTTTCGGTGCGGTCGTGGCCTTTGACTTTAAGCAACGTACCGTCTTTTTTCCGGTTAACGGTGAAATCCTTAAATTCTTCTTTGTGGTCGAGATCGCAGCATTTGTAATTTCTCTCGTCTTCCGTCAATTCGGGATATGCTTTAACTGCACATGTGATCGTCCCGTTTTTCGCTCTGCTCTTGATTTCCATTTTTCGCCTTTCCTTTCTGCCCGTCTTGCCGGTAGCACAGCCTTTGTTATTTATGCGATTTCGTTTTCCGCTTTCAGCATCGTTGAATAGTTGATCATGATTTCCGTATCGTTCCAAATCTTGATTTTCTTTCTTGTCGCGTCTGTCCCGATTTGCTCATTCCAGTTACCGAAGTGATAAACCTTTACATAACTGATATATTTTTCGCTCCTGTCAACAACTTTGAATTTGTCAACGCCGTTTTCCGCTTCATAGATTTTTCCGATTTCGAACTTCTTCATTTTGTGCCTTTCCTTTCTCTTTGGGGTTTCCCCTCTCTCTTCCTTACAATACAAGTATATACTTGTATAAAGAAAAAGTCAAGGGGTTTTTCGAAATTTCTCGAAAAAATTTTTCATTAAATCGGACGCGGTATAGACCGGCGTTCTTTGGTTTCTTGCTGTGTCAATGGTGTGTCAAAGGCGCGGTAAACCTTGCAATTATTGGGACCGCGTACAACCTCTTAATCAGGGTGTCCAGGGTTCGAGCCCCTGATCGTCCACCACGTAAAACCCTTGAAATTTCAACGTTTCAAGGGTTTTTCTTTGTGCGAGAAAACTTAGAAACTGACTTGTTTCGGCCTGTTTTGGCGTCTAAAGTGTGCCAAAAGTGTGTCAACATTTTTGTTATGGATGCTAACAAATTTTCAGAAAATAAAAAAGCGGGCGAAAAATCCGCCCGCTTACATGATGGGAGGCCCGCAGCAAGACCCGCGCCCGGATTGAATCGAACAATCCTTTAATCATGCCAATAGGCGCACAAATCTTTAGACCTTTTTCAAATATGTGTTGCTATCGTCTTTAATACAGATCCATCCTTTATAATATTTAGAGTAGACCCAATTTCCGGATTTTTTCGACGCCGTGAAAGTCGCGCCGTAATTCGCGCCGCCGGTGACCGCGTATTCCGTCCCCGGTCCCTTTCGAACGTTCATACCTGTTTTAGAAAGAATCTTGTATTTCTGTTTGATCGTTTCCGGATCCGTCTTCTTTGCGGATGCTTTCGCCGCTGTCGTCTTCTTTTCTCCTGCAAAGCACGGGACCGCGAATCCGCGAATATACCGGCCGTCTACTTTGATCGTTCTATAATCGACCTTCTTTGATTTGTTCCCCTCAATTACTTTGATCGTCTTGCCGTCGCAAGAAACAACGATGCCGACATGGTCCGCTGATCCTTTGTTGTCTCCTTTTCCGTCGTCCTGCCAATCATAAAAAATAAGATCGCCCGCCGACGGCACGAACGAATCCGATTCTTTCCAAATTCCCATTGTTTTGGCTTTCCGGATCATTGTATTACAATTCGCGGAAAGCGGGACCGCATTAGAAACATTGCAGATATACGCAATCGAGGAAACGAACGTCGCGCACCATGGCGCGGTGTATGTCATGGCCCATCCGTCGGGCTTATGTTGGTTGAATACGTCAATCAAAGTCTTATGCTTCGCGCTGCCCTGTTTCACGCCGTAATAAGATAAGGCTTTTTTAGTAAATTTCGTTCTTTCGCTCATTTTAACCGTTCCTTTCCGCGTCGTCCGTTTCTTCAACCTCCGGTAGCCCCGCAAGGCTCGTTAAAATCGATAAAATACCGGCAAGAATAGACGATGATAATACAAGACGCCATTCCACCGAATCAAGCGCCGTCGCTGTGCCTATGGTAGCAATGGCACATTGGCAAGTTGTTTTGATCGCTCTGATCGCCGCCGCCCGCGCCCATTTATTCAAGTCGCTCATGTTCTAAAATTGAAACCCTTTCTTTCAATTCGTCATGCCTTTTCCATTGTGTCGCCGCGTCGGATTCCAATTTATATACCCGCTCTACAATGGTATTGTGCTTTTCGACCTGTTTTTTTAATTCGTCTACTTTGAATCCGAGAATGTTATTATTCTGCTTTATCGAGAAAAGCGCCGCGACAAGTGAAGACATCGACGTTATTACAGCTATCAAAATATTAGGATCGACACGCATTTTTTTATTCTTCCTTGATATATAAAATCTTTACGGCTACTGTTGGCGTTACTGTTGCGCTCGAATTCGTGTTTTTCCAGGCTACTAACGCCTCTGTTTCGCTCGTCAGGATAAATTTGATCAAATGGGTGTAACTCGTATTCGTTCCGGAAAGATTGACGCCTAAAATTCCCAAAGCGGTATATCCTTCTTTTGTGACGTCAAATGTGTTTGACCCGTAACCATTGGCCGACGTCGCGACGGATGCGGTATATTCTTCGACCGTGAAAGAATCCGCCAATTTCGCGGTGATCTTGTCAATGATAAAATCCGCGATGCTGTCAAGCGTGACAGATTCAAGCCCCGCATCAATAAATTTCTGCGCCGTGTCCGTCGTGATCGCAAGAAATGAAAAAATATCGTTCGGGGCCGCGCTCGAATCCATGCCGTAATAATTCGCCGCGACTGTGTCAGATAGTAAATTCTTCGAATTAAGCGCGGTCCCTTCTTCCGTGACCGTTCCTTCGTTCCTTTCAAGCGTGATAACGCTTTCGTTCCCGTCTTCGTCTGTCATAGTGAACCGGCCCGGATATTCTACGTTTCTGTCTTTCATTTAGTAAACCCTCCATTTTATGCGCCTGTATAGGCTTCGCCGCTGTACGGTTCCCCGCTGTATAAAGGTTTTGCGGATTCAAGCCCGCTCCATTTCTGATATGCGGTCATTGACAGCGATTCTATATTGTTTATTGCATACCAGGTAAAAGATTCTTTCGTTTTCTTAAGCGCAGGGTAGTATAATTCTATATCCGAATCTATAGCAGATTTAATCGCGCTTGCAACATTTAGCGTGATCATCCATTCGTCATAGTAAATAAAATCATCTTGCGTGTAATCGCATTTTAATGTTGCCGCGGCAATATACCCGTGTGCCGATCCAATGTCATTCAAATACTGCAAATTGCCATTTATCCTGTTTATGTCCTCGTAACTCATGCGGGCGGTAGCGTCCGCACGGTCTGTTACCGGCGTTATCCATTCCGACATTTATAACCATCCTTCCCGCCATGTGATTTCAGACGTCAATCCGCCGCCCTCATGCTTCAACGTTACTGTTTCGATCGTGGCTTTCATTTCCGTTCCGTCTAACCGAATAAAAGTGAAGTTTTCGCGCGGTCTGACCGTCGGGTCCCCGCGCCATGTGAATGAGCCTACATGATTCGATCTATTGATGCGCGTTTCTGCTCCCATTTTTTCCAAATCTATTTCTGTGCCCGCGTCGTCTGTAAAAGTAATTCCGAGTAAATAACACCCGCTGTTGCTATCCGACACATTTACAACGCCTGCATCATTGGTATATTTCTGCGGGGATTCGTACCCGTCCGGGATTGCTTCATATGTTTTGAAAGCTTCAACGCTCATTGTTCCCGTTTTGGTGCATTTTAATTTAAGCGTCGTCGGCGTCCACATGAGCAATTTGCAATTTGTTGTGATGATCGTTACCGGGTCGTCCGGTATGATGTCCCATACGATAAAATCCGAAAATTCAGCCCAATAGACATTGTTTTTTATCCCTTCTTCGGAATAGACTGTTTCGCTCTCGTCGCTTGGCGTGGTCATTGAATACGCGTCTTTTGATAACGTCGCGATTTTCCTTTCGTATTGGTCTATTACATCGGCGCAATATTTTTCGTGTATTTCAAGCCCGTTATTGTTCCTCAGCGCTCTGACAGTAGGTTTTCCCGCGTCAACGAACGACGGCGCGAAATATGTTTCTCCCGTTTTATCCGTACACGAAAATGCAAAGTTGTTTTGTATTGTCCCGACTAACTCCCGATAATTTTCCGTAATAAAATAGATAGTATCGTATGTTTCCGTTAGTGCGGTAAATTTCGGATAATCCGTGGGCTCCGAACAATGCGGATAACTCGTCTTTAATTTATTCGTTAAGCCTGTAACGTACACATCAGATATTGCTTCTTCTTCATAATGTCGCGTTGAACTATAATAATATGCGACGTCGTCAAGCGTGTTTACTGCATCAACGCATTTCACAGTTAGAACTTTATTCTCGTACTCGACCTTATCCGACAAATAGAAATAAAGCGCGTCGGCGAAATATTCATCTTGCGTTGCGCAATACTGTATCTCTATGCCGTTCCCCGCTTCTTGCAGCGCTTCGGCTATTTTCGAATCGCTTTCATAGAATGAAAAAGACATTTCGGATTCTGGTAACGAATTATCTGCAGGATCGAGATTTGTTCTTAAAATCAATTCGCAATCTTGCAATTTTTCATCCGAGATAATAAGAACGTTCGTTTTTGATAAAAAAATAAGTTCTGCCCGGTGGTATTGATCGACCGGCTCTATTGATATTGTTGCTTCTCCGTCTTCAAAACATATCGTATCTTTGATAAATTCAGAAGAATTCTCATTGATATAATTTTGCCGCCTTGCCCCGTATGATATTAAAGTCTCGTTATAATAAGGAGTAATCTTAACTTTTAACGTTTTCCCGATTTGTCCGCGGATCCCCGCAAAAACTCCCCATTCTGCTGCTCTATCGCTTTTATCAAGCGGAAACCATGAATTCCCGTCTAAAAGAAACCCGTCGCCCTGTAAATCTGTATATTCTGCAATCGGCAAATCGGATGTTTTTATAAAACATGCGTAATTTACATATGCGATTTTCCCATTCCACCAATTTAAATATACATTTCTACTCGATGTATTAGATATAGTAGCGGCTAATTCTACTCTATATCTTTCGCGAATAAGACCCTCATATTCTGCCATAGTAAACCTCTAATCGGAATGCGCATCAAGAAAGCGTATTTCTGCAGTAAAATCTCCCCAAATAATATTACCGTCCGCGTCCGTGTCTCTTGTCATTCGCCCGCCGCGATTCGAAAATATGCAATTTTCTTCCGCGGTCTGCCCGTCTGCGTCTGTCCAGGACAAAACAAAACTGCCCGAAATTGATAGAATGAATTCAACCTGTGCTTGCGGCAACGTTCCCCATGACAACGTCAAGTCTGCATAATGCCATCCGACGCGGTCCGCAAGGATCGCGCCGGTGCATGTAGTGATTTCTCCCGCGTAAATGTCCTCTCTGATCGGCGTGAATTCGTTCGGTGCTAAAATTTCTGTACCATCAATCGAAATATTTCGGAATACTGCCATTTTTTACCCTTTCAGTATCTTCTTGTACTTGTCATACATTTTAACAGTTTCTTCGCCCATTTTCGGCCCGCTCGGATATAGATAAATCGGAATAGTTATGGTAGCCTCGCCCGCATTGGCATTCTGCGCCGCAAGCAAGACCGAAACGCCGTTAACAATTGAATTGCTCATGCCGTCCATGTGCGCCCATAATTCGGAAAGCGGTAATATAGCCTCTGCGCCCGCTTCTCCTACGCCGTGCATAGCCCCATTACCCGACATTAACAATGTTGGGTTTTTAAAGATGCCGCCTTGTTTATGCCAGTCTACGGAAAAAGACGGTAATTTGCCCTTTCCTCCGATGCCAAATGGCGCTTTTCCTCCGGAAACCTTGACTTTAGGAATTTTGATTCCCAACTTCAACTTGGCATTCTTGATCGCCGTTTTAATGCTCGAAATCTTTTCTTTGACTTTCGCCACAAAGTCCGGAATGGATACCGACGGCAATTTTAAAGAAAGCCCCGTGAAAAAGCCTTTGATCTTTCCTACGCCCGATTTGGCCGCAGAAACAACCTTTGTTAATCCTCCGGATCCGATGCTAGGCAATTTCAATTTCAAGCCCGTGAAAAACGCTTTGATTTTCGCAACGCCCGTTTTGACCGCGGAAACAACCTTTGTTAATGCCGCGCTCCCGATGTTCGGCAATTTCAATTTCAAGCCCGTGAAAAACGCTTTGATCTGTGCTATTTTCGTTTTCACGAACGTTATAAGCGCGGTCAATGCTTCGGTCCCGATCTTCGGTATTTTCAGTTTAAGATTCGAGAAAAAGCCTTTGATCTGCGCTATTTTCGTTTTCACGAAATCAACGGCCGCGTTGAATTTATCCGTGATCGCCTTTTTTACGTCGTCAAATACCTTCTTGACCTTTGCGGGGATTTCTTTAAACGCCTTTACCCAATTTTTAACGCCGTTCACTATATCCTTCGTGACGTCTTTGAAAAATTTCTTGATCTTATCGCCGTATTTCAACCAAATAACGATGATCGCAATAACGGCAAGGATACCCGCGACGATACCGCCCGCAACGGCAACGGCAACGGTCCCCGCTGCCATAATACCGCCGATCATGGTCACTAATGACCCGAATACAACTAAAAGCGGGCCGACTGCTGCAACGATACCGGCTATAGCAACAACGGCTTTTTGCGCCCCTGGGGAAAGATTAGAAAACCATTCGGAAACGGCCTTGATTTTCGGCTCCAGAAATGAAAGCGCGTCCGCGCCCATTTCATAAAGCGTACTGACTAAAGGCTCTAAAGCGTCCGCAACGTCGGCTGTAGCCTGCTTCAATTTCAATTCGGCGTCGCGCATTTTTGTGATGTTTCCGGATTGCGTCAAATATTCCTGACCGATATTTGAATAAGCGTCGGATAACGTGTCCGTGATCAATCTGGATCGCTCTTGTTCGGAATTGCACTTTGCAAGTTTCTCGTTGAACGCGTCTTCACTGATCCCGACCCAATTCAATGCATCGGCAAGCGGGCCGGTCACGCTCCCGACTTTCGCCGTTTCGTTCGCGGCCTCCGTCAATCCTTCCAACGGCAGAGAATCGCCGAATTTCGCATAGACGCCTGCAGCAATGTCGCCCCATGTGGCCAAATCTTTCTGATTATCACATAATTCCGCAAGATGATTAGCCGCTTCAATACTCGTATCGTCTTCGCCCGTCAAGCGGTAAAAATCCTGCATCGAGCTTGCCGCGTCGTCTGTAGAAAATCCGGTGGATTCGAATGCAACGTCCAATTTGTTCAAATCTGCGCGTAATTCCCGCGTTTCGTTTGTCGCGGCAATTGCAGCGGTAGCAAATGCGACTATAGGCCCGGTGACATATTTTGTCATGGCCGTGCCTACGTTCTTCATTTTCCCGCCGACGTCCTGTAACTGTGCGCCGACTTTCGCAAGAGAAACGTTTTCGACCTTTTTAAACTCTTTCCGCAAAGATTCTAACTTTGATTCGGTCGTGACGATCTCCCGCTCTAACCGCATGTATTCGGCGCTTGTTTTGTCAACGCCTTTTGCATCTAATTCAGCTTGCGCCGCCTTTAACTCTTTGACCTTCTTTTCCGTGTCTCCGATCTTTGTTTTTAAAAGCGTCTGTTTTTGCGTCAAAAGTTCTGTCGACGTTGGATTAAACTTCAACGCATCGTTGACAGCCTTCAAATCTTTGTTTACGGCGTTCGCTTCTTTGTTCAACGTCTTCATTGCCTTTTGCAGCGGCGTGACGTCCCCGCGAAATTCTATGGTGATTCCCTTTACATTCCCCGCCATAAAATCAGCCCTTTTCTAACCTAACAGTAAATCCCAATCTTTTTGAGTTGCTTTCCGCTTCGTCTTCTTTTTCTTCGTGTCGTCTGCTCCCTGTTTTAAGTCATGGTAGTTGTTCCAATCTATACAGAAATCAACGATTTGCCCGATTTCAAGTTGCTTCAAATCGTCCATTTTCAGCCCTCGATCGATCGCGGCAATCGCGACGGTATTTAATTCGACTGTACCGCCGTCGGCGTCTTCGTCTTCTTCATTCCCGGCAGACGTTTCAAGTTTTTTGCAGACACGCAAGAAAGCGCGATCATTCGGTAAATTTCCGGTACGATTTCGTCAAGCGGAAAATTCTCGAATGAATTCAACCATTCCACGACTGGCGGGATACTATCGTCCGCATTTTTCGCCAGCGCCCAAATGATTTTATAAACGGTCGTGACCTGCAGCCCTTCAAGCGTCAAAAGCGCGTTTTCAATGGTCGTTTCATCGATTTGACTTGTAATGTCCGATACCTGGAAATCTTCGCCCGGTACGGCGTCAACAATATTGATCGATTCGATCACGATTTCTGAAACTGTTTGGATCAGCGGAAAAATATCTGGTAAAATATCCTTTCCGAAATGCGCTTGATAGGTAAATAACCATCCCGCCGAACTATTGAACTGTACGTTTTTATCATTGATTTTCAACGTTTGAATCATGGTCTTGGCCTCCCATCATTTCTATTAACTATCGGATCCGCTGTCCGTGCTTTCGGTGCTGTCCGTGCTTTCTGCGCTTTCAAGCTTCGGTGCCGGCGGCGCGGTGAAAAGCGTGCTATAACCATCGTCGGCCGGTACATAACTCGCAACGGTGATTCCCGTCGTGCTGTCTCCTACAACGGTAATATCGATCGATTCCGTTACCGGCTCTTTCGATTCCTCAATAGTCGCATATTCGCGATTGATCCCGCCGATTGCGACGTTATACACGATAACGCGACGGCTTTCCGCGTCTCCTTCCGTCTGGAACATGATATATACATTCGGTTTTGTCGCGCCTTTGATATGCGCTAATCCTCCGTCGGCGGTCTTCTGATAATTCAGAAACTTCGTTTTGAAATCCGCATCGAATTTCGCGACTTCAACAGAACCGGAAAAACCGTTATCCGTGTACCCGCTCCAATACAGAATATTGTCCGCATAGAACGAATTAGAATCCGTCTGCGGTTCAAGTGAAAGCGTTTTCGCGCCCGCCTGGTGATACGGCGCCCCGAGTGTAACGGTCCCGTCCGTCGCGGCGGTATACGTACCAACGTAAAGATTCGAGATACCAAATTCTACTTTATTCATTTTTAAATCCTCCAAATATCGTAGTAAACACAATAAATATCTTCATCCGAGATATAGACGTCTTCGGATTTCGTGTAAATATAACCGGCGTTCTCCAGTGCTTCTTCCGCGGTCTGCTCTTTCTCAATGTCTTTATCTATGAAATAGTATTCCAGCCTATAAAGATCGTTTTTCGAGTAAATCCCATTATCCGCAAGAAAATGTTCTTGCCCCGCTCCCATGTAAATAATGTACGGAAACGACGGATCCGCGCGGTATGTGCCAAAAGCGACGGGAAAGCCCGCCGCCTCTAATGCTTTTATGAATTCCATTTTTATAACTCGCTTTCCATACGTCTAACGGCTTCTTCCGTGTATTTTTCCGCGGCCGGTTTCATGTGTGCTTTGCCTGCAACGCGGGTTTTCTTTCCCGCCCTTTTCGGCGTCGGCTTTACGGCGTGTCCATTTTCCAGTAAATGTGTTAATCCGGGATATGTTTTGTTGTGAACGACGATCTCAAAATCATACTGATCATTACTTACGACTTTCGTAGTAAATCCCTTATAGTATTTCTTCCCGTTAAACAATTGGCGCGCTTTTTCTCTGCACTCTTTTGCACAGTCCTTCGCGCACTCTTTCAAGATCGCGTCCGACTTCTCTTTGACCTCGTCCGAATATGTATCGAGAATCGATTGCACTTCCTTGTCAAAATCTTTCTTCATTAGAAATCCTTCTTTCAAGCGTCAATTCGATTGTTCGAAATTTCTCATATGTCCGGATAACGTTATACAAGACGTCATTATACCCGACGATTTTCTGCCCGTCGTAATCCCATTTATCTGGAAGAATGATTTCTAATTCCGGTTTAAAATCCGTGACCGCTGCAGAATAAAATTCAGAACAACCAATAGACCGCACGGAACAAAAAACCTCTTTCCCGTCGTCAAGCGTCTTTTTCTGGTTCCTGTATTCGTCCGTTTTGATTTCTTCGCCGTATAAAATGCACGTATCGTTAAACATCTATCATTCTCCCGACTGCCGCCGCAATCCTTCAACCTGGGTTTCATATGCGGAAACGTATTTGTCAATCAAGTTCGTTTCTTCCGTGGAATTCAAAAGGCAATATGTGATAACTGCTTGCATAACAAGCGGATCCGAAATCTCGCCGGTATCGGAAATAACGGCGCGGGCGCTTGAAACGCCCGCCCGCATCATATCAGCAAGCGCCGCATCAATGAGGCGTGTTAATTCGTCGTCAAGTTTCGAATGTGAAATCCGTAACGCCGTTTTTGCTGTTTCAAGCGCTGTTGCCATTATATTTCCCTCCTACGATCTTACGCGTTCGTTACCTTCTGCATACCGTGATATGCGGCAAGATCGGCGTTTGCCGTCTGCAGTCCGCGAATGCCGATCATATTCCGCTTGAAATAGTCGCCGCCCTCGTCGGTTTCGATGAGGTAATTATCCCACATCGGCATTACGATTGTCTTCGGCTGCCCGAAATACTGCGTTCCCGCGGTGATCTTATCGGAAATACTGAAACGCGCGGAAAGTCCGCCCTCGGTAATGCGTCCGGTCATGGTCGTACCCGGATCGAATGCGATTTCGAAAAGCGCCTTTTTCTCATTGGTTCCGCGCACCTTACCGATTGCAGCAAGATCCTCTCTGCAAAGATAAAGACACGGTTCGCCCTTTCCCGCAATCGCCTTGAAATTGATCAAAAGCGTTCTGAGGTAATCCGCATCAATAGCCGCGGTGACTTCCTCGACAAGCTTCGACGCGGAAAGCGCGGTGAAAATCTGGTTTTCCGCATATACCTTAAGCGCGATGAGCGCGGATTCCTCGACTGCCGTTTCATAATCAAGCGGTGTCAGCTTTGCGACCTGTTTCGAAATCTCATCAAGCACGCCCCATTCCGCCGGGTTAATTGTAACGTAATCGAACGCCGCGCCGGTCCCGCCGACTTCCTCGCCGTCTGTAACGGCGTCGGCTACTGCGTCCGTGACCTTGTACGCGACCTTATACGCGCCCGCTCCGGTCAGTGCGACCGCTTCAACGTCATTAACGATACTTCCGACGGCCTCCGCAAGTCCATTGATGCCGCCCGCCTTTTCTGGCGTCGCAATCTGGCCGGTAGAAAGGACCGCGCGCATTTCCATTTTGCCGGTATCGGAAAGGCTCTTTGCTCTCATTTCTTTCTCGTTCATTTTCGTGTTCCCTCCATTTTCAAATTTTCTCACTTCGCCGCCGTCCTTTACCTTTTTCAGCGCTTCGACCTTCGCGGCGCGTTCTTCCTTCTCCCTGATCTCCGCGACGACTTCCGCGCGCTTGGAAATCAGTGCGTCAATACGCTTTTCGATCTCGTCATAATCAACGGATCTTTCTTCGTCGTCCTCGTCCTCGTCTTCGGCCTTGCCTTCGGCGGCGTCGTCGCCCTCGTCCTTCGGCTCGTCGTCGTCCTTCGGCTCGTCCTTTTCGAGTGCATCAAGGATCTCCTGCATTTCTGCGTCAATCTTTTCGAGTAACTTTTTCAGTTCGTCAATTGTCATTTTCTTACCTCCAGTTTATTAACAAGAATTTTTCGGATTAGCGCGTCTCTCCGCGCGCGTTCTTCCTTCTTCCGTTCCGCTTCGCGTCTCTCCGCGCGTTCTCTTTCAATCGCTCCGTTGAAAGAATCGCGGGCCGAAATAAAGGTATTCGGATTCGCTGGCCACGTGACCGGCGAAACGTCAAACACTTTATCGATTTTTAAAATCGTTCTTTTATGCTCTTTTTCTCTATATTCGTCGTCCGCTACTGTGAAAGCAAATGACATTTTGGGATAATTCCCCGCCTTAATATCCTCGTAAATCTGGCGCGCGCGTTCCGTTTTCGATAAATCCGTTTTCTGCAGTAAACCTTTTTCGTCTACGTCAATAGCAACGGTCCCGTTTGAGGTGCGCGCGTATACCGGTCCCGTATGATCGATACGAAAAACGCAATCCGAAAAATCGCAATCATCAAAAGCCTTTTCGTCTATCTGCTCTTTGTAATCGATGCCGTTTTCAGTAAATACAACGTATTCGTCAAAGGTGCTTGCATATCCTTCGACGATCATTTCCGTTTCTCCATTTTCCGCGCTTCTTTCTTCCGCGGTAAAATCGAAAAATCTGTACTCTCGATCATTCTTCATCTTCGTTATCCTCGCTTTCAATAGATTCTGCGACCTTATCGACCGGCGCGGTATCAAGTCTTCTGATAGGCTCGTCCCCGCCCGCAATCGGGCCTAATCCTATAGCCTCGCGCCATTCGTTTGGCGTCATTGCGCCGCGGTCAACGAATTCTCGCAAATTCAATTTATCCGACATAGAAAGCAACTGTATTGTATTCGATGTATAAATAAGGTTGTTCCCGAATCCGATTTCACGCGGCGTGAAAATCTTTCGCGTCATTTCGAGTGACAGCGCTAAAAGGAACGGTTCTATTTTGAGTTCATAGAACGATTGTAATTCTTCCGCGCTTGCTGTTGACATTAAGAGTTTGTCAGACACACCATAAAATCTGTAGACGTTTTCTCGAAACTCTTTCATTGTCTCCCAATTGGTAACGCTTGGATTCATGTTGACCGGCGTAAATTCCATGCTCGAATCAAGGACTGCAACGCCGCCCGCATTTGCTGTTGACATATAATTTTCAATGAATTCGTCGCGCTGCTCTTTCAAGTCTTCCGGATCTATCATTGCTTTTGTCATTTTGAGAATGCCGCGCAGATTCGCCGTGCTTTCGACCGCGTTAGAAATCCCCTGGTAACTTGTTGAAATCAAATCAAGCGTATTCAAAATAACGGCGTTATCATCACCGGCAATATCCCGTTCGTTATAATCCTTTCGCACGACGATAATATCATCCCATAAAAAGATATATTCTCCGGAATAGGTGTAGAACTTAATAAACAAATTACCGGCGTCGTCCCGCAATCCCTCAAAAGAGTTATACGGCATTGGATAAAATCCTGTGATCTCGTTCCCGTCGCGCATGATAATAATAAACGCGGTATTTTTCAATTCGTACATTGTGCGAATTTTGTATAGAAAATCCTTTCCGTTCATGAATGGATTCGGCGACAATTCAAGCATTCGCTCAATTTTCTTATTGGTGCAGTTCGGGCGGGCCTTTGCCGTCTGGTCTGCTATCGGACGAATGCAAGCCCGAATGAGTTCGGATTCTGTTAAATCGTCACCGAATGAGCGGAAACGCGCCCGGTATCCTCCGATCTCTGTATAACCGGAAAGATTTCTAACCGCTTTTCTTACCTTCTCGAATAACCGTTTCAATGGATTCATTTTATAAACCTCAAATATTCTTCCTCATGATTCGTATATCCTACCCATGCATTGAGTAAAGAAACCATTCCATCAATCCGTTTTTTTGCCGACGATTTGACCGGCTGTATCGATTCGATGCCCGATTTATTGAGCGTTTTCACACCCGTATTCAGCAAGCACCAACGCAAGACCGGATTATTCTGGTAAATAACGCGCCCTTCATGAAATGCCGCGTGCATCATTTTCATTGGATATGTCCACGTTATAGGCCCTTGCGGTATTTTCTCCATTTCGAATCCGAAACCGTCCATTTCCTCAACCCAATAACCGGAAAGCGCTCTATCATAGCATATATAAAGCGGTCTGATCTTGTCTTTCTTGACGCGGTCTACATACCACATAGAAACGGCGTGATAATCTACGGATGCGCCCGGGCAAATCTCTATCCATCCTTTTTCGGCCCATTTCAAGTAAGGCGCTTCAAGCATGTTATTGGTATCTCCCCGCGTTTTTTCGATCTTTGATTCTGGCAGGAAATATTTCTGCAGGATATAGAAATTTTCGTCATTCGGCTTTCTGATCAAAAGCGTTGCCGCGGTCAAATCTCCGACTGCGGAAAGATCGCAGCCGCCAATGGCGTAACTCGATTTTAAATAATCAGCGTCAACAACGTTTTCGTTCACGCATTCTTCAAACGTCAACCATCTTTCCGCGGCGTTTTCCGGAATATTGAAATCTTTTGTTAAAAGAGTAGGAAGAAACGATGGATCCCTTTCGGCCTGTTTAACATGCCGTCTTAGCGTGTCCCTTTTCTTGATCACTCCTAGACCCGGATTAGCCTTTTGCCATTTCGTTTCGTCTTTCCATTCTTCCCGATTGTCTAATTCATAGATGAGCGGTAAAACTGTATAATCTCTGTATCCTTCTTCCCATGTCGCGATCTTTGACGCGTCGTTATATTTCGCATCGGCGAATGCTTCACGTAAAAAACCGCGTGTCGAAATAAGGATGTATAACGGGTTATCGCGGAAAGACTGCGATTGTTTCATAACGTCATATAACGCACTCGATTGCTGTTCATGGAATTCGTCTTGTATGACAAGATGCGCGTTCAATCCGTCAAGGTTATCTACCTTGGCGGCAAGTGCTTTTATAATGCCAAAATTATATTTACAGTAAATGTCGCTCTGGCGTTTCCGCTCGATCTCCCGCAATGCTGGCGACTGCGCCCGCATGTTAACGGCTTCGGTGAATACGCCCGCTTTCGCCTGATCTCTTGAATTCGCAACGATATAGATTTCCGCGCCGCTCTCGCCGTCATTGATCAACATATCATGAGAAAGCGCCGCGCCCTCTGTTGACTTGCCATTTTTCCGCGCCCGCAAGTCGAATACTTCTTTGAATCGCCTGTTGCCGTCGTCGTCTATCCATCCGAATATTAGTTGCAATTTTGCTTTCTGAAAAAGCATCAATTCAAGTTTCTTCCCTCCAAATCGGCCTTTTGATTGTCTGCAAAAAGTTTCCATGAAAAGAATATGGTTCTCCCCTTCGGCTTCGTCAAAATGCCATATGAATTCCGGATCCGACGGCGGGTTTTCCATCCATGCGCATTCCCTTTCATATACGGCGCGGATTTTCTCGCACACCTGGATATTCCCCGCCCGGATTTCTTCGAGATATTGTTTTACATAATTCATTTTTTTCGGCCTTGAATAAATTCAAGCAACTCGCGCGCGGCGTCTTCGTCTGTTTCTCTCATGCTCTCAATGATCTTTATAAGCGTTCCTACGGTATTGTTTGCCGCGGTGCTTGTCTTGTTATATTCAGTGATCGCGGGATTAACATATAGGTTTTTACGCCCTTTCACGTATTCCTTTGAAACGGTCGCGCCTTCTTCTTTCCATGCCTTTTCGAGTTCGGAAAGAATGTTGATCTGCTCTAAATATCTCTTGAACGTCGTACTGAAAAAGAAATTCCCCTCGACATTCCATTTTTCCGCGATCTCTAGAATCTCTTTCGCCTGTTTATTTAAATCCCGTGCGTTTGTGGCCATTATTTTTCGTATCCTTTCAGCGGGAATTTCCGCAAGTAGTCGAATATATACGGGCGCGTTTCTGCAAGATATGACAGCCCGCCCGCCTTTTCTACTGCTTTCTTGACGACGTCAAGCGGCTTATCGTATTTGACAGAAAGAATAATATACCCTACTTCCCAATCAACGATAAATCGCCGCCAATGGTCCGGTAACTGTTCCCGCAAGATTTTGAATCCGCTATTATCGAATTGCGCGCCGCCGCCGCAATATAAACATCCAATTGTGACCGCTCCCCGCTCTCGGGCCGGGTGCAATCTCAAATCATTCTGCTCGACGTATCTTTTAATCATTGTATCTGTCCATCCGTCAAGCGGATTCGACAAGTAAATTTTATCTGATTTCAGATACTTTGTTGCGCCGTCAATGTGCGCCCGCATTCCGCGCAACCTGTCGTCACTCGCGCCGCGCTGCCCTGTGAATTGCAAATCAAGCCCGTCTTTCCGCATCTGCTTTCTGACCGGCGCTATTTTCATATTCCGACAACATGCGGTAACGTCCAATTTATATCCGAAATCCAAATCGCGGTGATTCTGCTCCCATATCCGCGCGGCCAACTTCCCCAACATGGCATAGCCGCCTTTTTTCCATTGCTCCTGCGGCGTTCTTTTCGCCCTGGCTACGGTCAAATCTGCGCCGTATTCCTCGCATTTCGATTTCACAAAATCAAGCGTTTCGGGATATGCCATTTGATCGTCACAATAATAGACGGGCGGCCTGTGGTCCGTCCGTCTGTATATAATATCGAGTAACACGCTTGAATCCGTCCCGCCCGAAAAAGCAATACAGCAATTCGGCGTGATGTTATACGCGCTTTCGATAATTTCAAGCGTTCGGCGCATCGTATTTAATAACCTCCCGCATCAATTTTTCTAATGGGCTTTTCACGCCGTCTTCCGCGTATCGTCTCAATTCCTCAACTATATCTTTACATGCTGGGTCCGAAATAATGAGGCAATCGCCCGCGCCGCCTCGCCCTTTCGGGACAACAACGGCAAGCGCATTATTTAAATCATCTGGCCGCGTTTCTTCTAACGTCTCCATGATCTGATTGAATTTCTCTTTCGCTTTTTCCGCGACGTCTTCTAATTCCGGTTCGAATTCTGTTTCTTCCTCGATCAAATCAAAAGTAATATCGACCGGCGAAAAAGAAAAACCCGTCAAAGATAAATCAATATCGAATTCCGCAAGATCGGCAAGCTCTGTTTCAACGATTTGTTTATTCCATTTCGACAATTCAGAAAGACGATTGTCCGCAAGAATATAGGCGCGGCGCTGTTCGTCTGTCAATCCGTCCACGTTCACGCAAGGGACCGATTCAAGCCCCGCGCGCTTCGCTGCTTCAATGCGCCCGTGACCGGCTATCACGTTTTTATCGCTGTCAATTATAACCGGTGAAAGAAATCCGAATGATTTTATTGATTTCGTTAACTGCTCTATCTGTTCTTCCGGGTGAATCCTCGCGTTTTTCTCGTACAATCGTAATTCTTCAAGCGGGATTTCTTTGATCTCTTTCTGAACTTTCGCCATTTCGTTTCCTTTTCCGTAAAGCCCGAAAAAATCCGTGCCAAAATTTGCCGTTTTAAGCGATTTTTTTATATGTCAAGGTATAACTAATCAAGTCAGTATAGAAAGCCTTATATAATCCAAAAAATACGCGGATATGCGGTCAGTACGGTAAAAAACTTGCCCTTCGGTGTTCTTTGGAAATATTTTGGCCGATTACCGGGGGGCCTTGCCGGTTCCAAAATCGTCCGGATCCTCCGTCGTGACTTCAACCGGGTATCCGTCCGCATCGAAAATTATCACGCGGCCAAATGAATCCGCGCGCTCTTTCCGCTCTCGGTCCTGCGCTCTATGTATGTCTCTGTGACAGCGCCAACATAATGACCGTAAATTTTCCGGATTCAATGCTATGTTGGGATCGTCTATGTTCTCTGGCGTCAACTCGATAATGTGATGAACGTCTGACGCCGGTCTGTAACATCCCGGAATGGTACACATACCCTTATCCCTTTGCCATACTGCCCGCCGTGTATTTCTCCATGCTTTCGAGTTATAGAATTTAACGGCGAAATCTTTCGCCATATCTGCCCGCCTTTCAATACACGAAAAAACCGGCGGCGTTTCCCGCTACCGGCTTTCTCGGAATGCTACAAATTCAAGGTGAAAAGCTAAAATGACTAATGTACTTCTGGACCTTTTACACCTTACATTATATTCACGAACAATACCGACATCAACACGACACGCCCCGACAATTTTTTCATTCGCTTTCCCTTTCCTCGATCATCAATATATCTTCCCTTATCAGTTCTTTTATATACCCTGCTTTGCTTGGGACCTGTTCGAGCCTTGCCAATATATCCGCGTCCGTCGTCTTGTTTAACCTGATCGGCAACACTACGGAATGTGCCTTGTTATATTTGTTGTTCGCCCTTATCTTTGCCTCTGTTACCATTTCTTGCGGTCCTCCTTTCTTATACAAGTATATCACGCGGGGAAATCTGAAACAATGATCATTACCGCGAATATGGTATCAAATAACACTGTTACAATTGCCGCCCTTGCAAGCGCGATCAATGCGCACTCTAGAATCTTTTTCATTTCGCTTTTCCTCCTGTGATTTTGCGGGGCCTTTAAAGCCCCGCTTTTCTTACCTGCGACGCCTGAAAAAAACATGCGTCTTTAAGAAACATTGGCCCCTCGATAACGGTCCCGTCTTCCTGTTTAATGGATTTCGCCTTTTTCCAAATTCGGATCCTCGCTATAGCCTTTTCGCCTTTCTGCACCTGATAGCCCATTTCGCGCCAACGTTCATAAGTATGTATCGCTACCGGCTCCGGGACCTGGACCGTTTCGCCGTCGTCCTTTTCCAGCGTCAGCATTCTGCCCGTCGTCTCTATGATCCCTTCCTTTGCCAGTCTGATCGATTCTCTATAAATAATTTCTGCATTCGTCATTTTGTTTCGCCTTTCCTTTCTATCTTTGCGGGCGGTGATTCCCGCCCGCGCCATTTGTGCTTCTCCTAACGGTCTGCCGGTTCGAATGACTTTTCATACAATTCCATGCTTTCTTCTTCGTTGAAAAATGCACCGGCAAGCCTCCCCGCGATTCTCGTTAAATCCCGCCCTATTTTGATTTCTTCCGCTTCTCTCGAAACTCTCAAAATGTCTATTATTGCCATTTCTATGTCTGCCCGCTCTTTTGCTTTCATTGGTCGCCTTTCCTTTCTGGCCGGGATTGCCCGCCCGGCCCGCGGGATTTTATGCTTACTGCAAATTGATTTCTTCGATTGTTCTAAAATCACTCAAGGAATAAATCTCGATCGTTCTTGGGAAATAGCACCCAAATTCATATTTTTTCGCGTCTTCAATTTGAAAATTTGCATTCGTATAAAATCTTGTTGTGAATGCTCTCGCAAGTTCTTCCAGCTTATCTTCTGCATCAATGTCTTTGCAATGCCCGCAAATGTCTTTTAAATGCTTCGCGATCTTCCGCATTTCGTTGATGCTCTGTCTTCTGGTTTTCAGTGCGAATCTTTTTTTATCAATGACTTTCACGAATTCTTCCTTTGTTAAATCGGTCGCCATATACATTGGCTCGATAATGTTTTCATAATCGCTAATCGATACTTCATACCCTGCAATCTTTTCGAATTCTTGTTTCATCATGATTCTTTTTCCTTTCTGCCTTTCGGCTTTCCTTTTCCTTACAATACAAGTATACACTTGTATAAAAGAAATGTCAAGCGCTTTTTCAAAAAATCTCGGAAAAATCTCGGATTTTTTTCGGATTTCTCGGAAAGAAAAAAGCGGGACCGCGCCCCGCTCTGATAGCATCATTTCATCTGACTTATAAAATAAAGTAATGCGCAAAACGCAATTGCGGATAACTCCCCGATTATAATACCAATCAATAACTCTCGCATTTTGTGCCTCCCCTCTTCAAAATAAGAATACCGGCGGCGCGTTCCGTGTTCCTTCGGAAATCTGTCCTTTCTTTTGATTCCTTTAGTAAACGTTTCGATTCTGCGACAAATCAAGATATTCGCCGCCGGTCTTCTCCTACTTGATCAAACGCTTAAGGATCCGTTCAATCGTTTTGTTGGAATATCCGATTTCGTCCGCGATCTCCGGTATCGTTTTGAAAGCACGAAACCTTAACCGGATAACGGCGCGATCTATTGAATCCGTTAACGTCTCTATGAATTCAAGCGCGGCGGCGCGTTCTTCTTGCAATTTATCCATTTCCGCGTCGATCTCGGTCTGAATGTCCATTGCTGCAATGATGGATTCTTCCGCGAAATTCCCGCCGCTGGTCTGGACCCTTTCGGCGTCTGGCGGTGCGGTCGTGTTCATTGCCGCCGCTCTCATGCTTTCGGCGCGTTCTTCTAGCTTCTTGATTTTTCGGTACCGCGCCGGTCCGTTTCTGAAATCTGGCATTTTTTTAATCCTCGAATTCATATACAACGCCATTGCATTTTGACGCGCATTTCTGCGCCTCGTCTCTCGAATCAAATACCTTTAATTTCTCGCTGTGCAACGTAATCTCTGTGATTGTGTAATATGAATCACAAAACACATATAAGTCATTGACTTTTATATAAAATTTTCTTCCTTCTTCGTTCATCGTTTGATTCCCCTCCCCGCCGCGATCCAATTAACGGCGTTTCTATACCTCATGTCTTCATAGATGTTCTGCAGTTCTTCTATCAATGTTGGCATATCTTTATACGGGATTTTCAAATACCCGTTATGGTAGGAATAAACCAACATGGCGTCGCGGTCTGCTGCATAACTCGTGCCGTTTATGCTCGAATCGTATCCGAATACATCGTTTCTTGCATCAACCTTGCGGTCTATCGCCTGTTTGTCTATGTCAATTCTTGGCAATGCCGGTATCATTTCCCCGCCTTTCCTTTTTCGTATTCCTCCATTGCTTTATCGAATAATTCTAGCGCTTCGCCTACGTCGAAATACAATGCGCCGATTTCGCCCGCGACTTTTGCAAGTGCCATAAATATCCCGTGTTTCCGTTTGTCGTCTATCTTTCGTATTGTTGCCAGTCTGTCAACCTCAATCGCGCATCGCAGCAACGTTTTTATCGATTCTTCCGCCGTTTCGCGCTCGATCTGCTCCCGTTCTGTCATTCGTGTTTCCTCCTTTATTGCATCAATGAATTTAAATCCAACGTCAATTGCTCTGTTTCTTTCTCTATGGCTTCTTTCGCTAATTGCTCTGTTTCTTTCTCTATGGCTTCTTTCGCTTTGTTATAGAATTCGCGTTCACATTCGAAACCATATGCGTGTCTTCCTAACCTGGCCGCGGCTATCAATGTGGACCCGCTCCCCGCTACCGGATCGATAACAACGTCGCCCGGATCAGTGAAAATCTTTATAAGTTCCTGCAGGACCGGGACCGGCTTTTGTGTTGGGTGAATTTTCGGCATGGATTTATCGCGCGTCCAATTAAACCAATCGTATATCATGTGTTTCCGCCCGTCTTCTCCTACATTGTTAAATTTCGGCAATTTGTCCCTATAGAATACAAGCGCGTGTTCCGTGGCTCCTACGATCCGCATATTCGCTTTTAAAACCTGTGCCGACGTATTCTTGATGAATGTCAGCGGTATATAATTCGGAAAACCGTATTTTTTCGCCGTCTCGATCAAAAAATGCTGCTGCTGGAACGAACAAAAGATTATCATGGCGGGCGCCTTGTTCCGCTCTTTCGGCTCCTTTACAAGCATCTTTCCGCAAAAGTGCATATACTCAACCAAATTAAAATTGTTGTCCGTGCTAAAAAACTGCGCTTTTGCTTTCTTGGATTCTCCATTGCTGTTGTCCCCCCCCACATACCATTCCGGGCTTGACCCATACGCATTCGCCCCGATGTTATACGGTATATCAGCAATAACCAACTGTGCCTTTGGTATGCCGTATACTTTGTAATTCTGGAAATTATCATGGAATAATTCAATTTTCATTTTTCGCCTTTCCTTTCTGCTTTTCCTTTTATCTCGTTTGTGCGTTTTGTTTCTCTGTGATCCAATTTGACCGCTCCATGACCGCCCCGCATTCCGGGCAATGTCTTTGACGCGTCCATGACAGCGCCCCGCAATTGCTACATTCGAACGAATCAATGTTCTGCTCTCCGTGGTGCAATCTCCATTCTGCGGAAACAACTATTTTGTGTTGGATAACGAAACCCGCGCCGCCTACTGCTTTTAATACGTCTTCCGCATCGGCGTATGTTTTCGCCGGTACAATGACCGCATATTCCGGTTCTTTCGCCCTGATCGGCTTTTTCCGGTCCATTGGCTTTGGCGGTGCTTTGCTTGGTTGAAATCCCATTTCTTTTCACCTCCTAAAGATTGAGATAGGCCGCGCGCTCGATGGCGTCCTGGTCGTCTTCGTCTGCGAATTTGTATAACATTGCCGCGTCTGATCCGTATTCACGATTATGCGCTTTCTTGTAGATTGAAAGTCTGTTTATCAAGTCGTCTACGGTGAGCGGGTATTTCTCCGACAAATCGTTATACTCGCATTCTGTTAAATACACGTTCTTGTACTGCCCGCGTGCGCGTCTCCCTCTCTCTTTATTTCCTTCTTTTAATTTATTACCTTCTTTAGTAGTTGTTACTTCCTTGTTACTTCCTTGTTGGCTCTTTGTTGGTCTGCTTGTTACTTCCTTGTTAGATGCTGGCTCGTCTCCTTGGTAAACCTCGTAATTTACAACAGTTATAAGGTTTGCGCGGTTTGTTGGCTCTATTGTTATCTCGCCTGTTGATTTTAGGTGTGTAACCGCCGTCCTTACATTTTGCACGGAAAGCCCTAATTCAGCGGCTAATTTCTCGATGCTGACAAGCCTTTGACCGCGTTTAATCTCGATGCCGTGCCAACTTTTAGACGTCCAATTAACGGTCAATAACAAGTGAAGAAAAAGAATCTTTGTATTCTTATCGTCGTACCATTCCCATTCAAGCAAGGAACGAAACAACTTGATATAACCCGCGTTCATTGCTGGCCCCATTCCCGCGAAATCTGGTTATCAAGAATCCGCATCTGCAGCTTTAGACCGTTTATTTTCTCTTGCGCCGTGTCGTACATCGTTTGTGCGACGTCGCGTTTAAATCGCCGGTCTGCGACGTCTCGGACGCCGTACACGATCTTATCAATCAATGTTACCGGTATCCCTTCGGCGCGCAACGTCAATGCCTCTTGCCTCAATCTGATTTTGTAATCGCGTTCTGCGGCGGCAAGTTCGCGCCCGTATCGGTCCAACATTTTTATTTCGGCGTTTAATTGGTTCTGCAAATCGAATATCGCTTGTATCAGTTCCGCGTTTCCTAAATTATTCATAGCTTTTTCCGAATATTTCCATATACAGTTCTTTAGAGTAAATCTTGCAAAATGCACTCTGGCCGCGGCGCTTCAAGAATAAATCCGTATCCCTGTCAAAATGCGCCCCGGCCTTTCCTCTATGGTGAAAGACGCAAAGCGGGACGATTAATCCGAATTTGTCCGAATTCTTTCTATCTGCGGTCCCGAAAAATACGTGATGCATTTCAATATTTAATCCGCTCCCGCAAATATAACAATGCTCCATGTCTTCCGTCATGATCGAATGCATTTCTTTTCTCTCCTAAAATGGGATATTGTCCTCTGACGCCGCGAAAAATCCGGGATATTCTTCTTGCAAAGATTCCTGATAATAGGCTGTATATCCGCCCTGGTCTTCTGGCGCTGGCTGGCGGTCGTCCCGTCTTGGCGCTGGTGTCAAGAATTCGACACGATGCGCGACAACGTCTGTTGTGTATACCGTGCGCCCGTCGCGGTCCTTATAACTCCCCGTGCGGATTTCGCCCTCGATCCCTACTTTCCGCCCTTTAGAAAGAAATCGCGCGCAGTTTTCCGCCTGTTTCCCGAATACGACGATTCGCGGAAAATCCGCGGCGCTTTCTCCGTTCCTTGTTGGCCGGTTAACGGCAATGGCGAAATTACAGACCGGCCCGCTTGCCGTCTGGCGCGTGACCGGATCGGCGGTCAAATTTCCGATCAAAATAACGCTATTCATTAGTGCCTCCCCTCGTTTCGATCTTCTTTTTCAGCATTTCGGATGCTTCTTTGTATCTGCTTCGCGGTAATTCGTCTACTTCGCGGATTCTGAAATACTTCATAAATCCTTCGACGTCTGCCCCGCTCTCCGTCAACATGGCTTTTAACGCGTCGGCTTCGTGCGGTGCAATGATGTTTGCGGGCGGTAATTCGTCCGGATCCTTCTCGCTGCCGATGCAAAACAATCCGCAAAGCGCATATTTCCGTGCGTAACTCGACGCCGCGCCGGTTACCTGGGCCGCGTCCATACCGGCCCGCCCGTCTACTTCTCTCGCGAATGATGTAACGGAAATGTTATCATCTTCACTTCTCAACCTTGCTGTGGCTTTGATATAGAATCTTTCGCCAATGTTTACGACATCGTCCGTTAATGTCAATTCGCAGTTATGCGCCTTTAAGATCGGCTTCAACTCTTGCAAGATGCTTTCCGCGTTTCTGTAACTGAAATTGCCGAATTTGTTATCCTTGTCTTTCGGCGCTTTCAATTCATTCTGAATTTCGATCAATTCCTTCATGATTCGCTTTTCCTTTCCTTTAGTAAATCTCAAAATATATAAAAGCGGGCGCGTTTTGATGTTCTCTTTGCTCTAGGCACTGACGATATAATTTATAAGGGGTAATAAATGATCGTGCGCCCGCTTCTATACCTACTTGATTGAAAGTGATACGCTATCTACCAATTGCGCCCCGTCTACGGTCTTTCCCGCTTTGATCGCTTTGGAAATCGCGGTCTTGTCTGGCTCCGGATCGCGTTTCCGCATGTATTCCTTCGGGATTCTCCATGGCTCCAAAATTTCTACTCTCGGCCTGCAATAGAAACGCGCTGTTACTTTCGCGGATTTATACGGCTTTCCTTCAAGCGCGCCGGCCAAATAGCCTTTGACGCCGTCGGCGCGTTTCTCTACGGCGCGTCTTCGGTCTGTGATGTTCCTTTCTTCGGTCTTCAACATTTCCGCTTCGGCTGTGAGATTTTTATAAAGTAGCAACACGCCCTCGATTTTCTTTTCCCGCTCGATCTGCAGCGATTCGAAATCTTCTTCGTTGATGCATTCGCCGGTTTCTGGATCGAAACAATTTTCGATTGCTTCATCGATTTCGTACAAAGGTCTCATTTACTTTTCTCCTTTCTAAAAATCTTCCTCTCCCGCGTCGTCCAACATGCCTTTATATCTTTCAATGTCTTTCGCGTAATATGCCGCGCGGCTCTCCCTTTCTGCAATCTCGCGATTCATGAAATTATAGAAATCAATAAACCATTCTAAAGAGAATCTTGATAACGGCTTTGTTTCTGTGCGCTCTGCAAAGATGATTGAAAGATGTGACAACCATCCTTGCAGGTCTTCCGCTTCTTTCAGCATTTGCGCCCGGTTTTCGCCTTGCATCCGGATAACGCTTTTCAATTCTTCGGCGGTCATTCTTCTTTTTTCGTCGGTCATTTTTTACCCTCCCATACTTTTGCAAGCCTTAGAATAGCATCTGTCAAATTTCTATTCCGCTGTTCCTGGTTGTCGTCGTAATTCTTAATTGCCTGTCTTGTGAGATTGATCGATGTTTCGATCTTTGCAAGTTCGGCTATCAGATTTATAAGCGCTTTTTCATCCGCGCTTTTCCGCGTCGGGCCTTTCTTCTCGAATTCTTCCGGGAAACATTCCTCGATAGATTTATTACAGTAAATCGCGATTATTTTCCGAATATCGATGTTTTCCATGGAATTTAATCTTGCGTGAAGAAAGCGATTTAACGACGATTGCGAAACGCCCATAGCATTCGCGGCCGCTGTCACGCTCCCCGCTTTCTCTATCAAGAATTTCGCGGCGGTAATGTGTCCGTCTTTATATTTATCCGCGTTTACTTCCACCATTATTCCGCCCGCCTTTCTTCCGGTTCTGACATGATCGAATATCTTTTATACCTGATCGCTTCGCCGTACCGGTTCACGCCTTTCTTTTGCTCTTTGTAAAAAATGTATCCTTCCTTCTCTAACTCATTGATTCTCGATGCAAGCTGTGTGCAGCCTAACTTTGTGAAAGCCTCGCGGCCTGTGATACTCCCGCGCGTCTTCATGTATTCAAGAACGCGCTTTGTCTGTGGCTTCATCTTGTTTTCGCCCTTCCTTTCTGTTAAAATACAGATAGAATCTTTTTATAAAGATTCGCTTTTCCTTACAAAATCGCCTTGGGGATTCGCCTTTCCGGGCGATTTTTAAATTTTCGCGCTTTCGATTATCCTTTCCGCAATATCTCCGGAAAAATAGCGACGTCGGCCCGCGGCCGGTTCTCCTAGGAATTCGGCGCCTTTCATCAATTTTCTTGCGAAATCGCGCCCCGTTCCCAAATATCGCGAAATTTCCGTGATATTGAGAAAAGATTTCCCCGCGCTTGATTCGATGTTCCTTTGCACGGTCCTTTTATCCATCGTCCTCCCTTTCTAGAATCTCGACCGGAATATTCAGCGCATCCGCAATGCTCCGCATGGTCGTGTGCTTCGGCCTTGTAATTCCGTCGCGCCAATCGTATAACGTCTTGGGATAAACCCCCGCCATTCTCGCAACGGTCCCGATTGCAAGCCCTTGCCGGTCAATTTCCGCCTTGAAATCCTCGTACAATTTTATTTCCCTCCTTTCTCGAAATTTCTTGAAAGCGTGATAGATTTCTGTTATAATGTCAATACAGCCCTACTACAAACCTATTTAATTTCTGGCATTATTAGAAATCTATCACGTTACATTTATTCTATCATAGGTTTCTATCATTGTCAATTGTTTTCTGGTGCATTTTGAAAGTTTTCAGAGAAAAAGGTGGATCCTATGATTGTTAAGTATGAACATTATGCAAAATTGCGGGATGCCCGCGGGCTTCGGGATGCGGATATAACTAGAATGACCGGCGTTACATCTGGAACGCTTTCGTCATGGAAAAACGGCAAGTATACACCAAAAGAAGACAAGCGACGCAAGATCGCGGATGCGCTCGGGGTTTCTCTCGAAACGCTCGACGGCGTTTCTGATGATACTGGTAGTGAAGAATCTGTAGTAAATACGAAAATCCCTTTGTTTGAGGCGGTCGCCGCCGGTAACGGCTCGATGATGCTCGAACAACCCATTGATTATATCGAATATTGGACCGCTGTTGTAACGGGGCTTTTCGCG
>Ga0181612_176722_pt1 | contig 26734 bp, 16 predicted proteins | sample HoacroProtozoa21_FD_119630 | JGI IMG/M metagenome (GOLD analysis project Ga0181612, IMG submission 119630) | Hoatzin crop microbial communities from Cojedes, Venezuel. Combined Assembly of Gp0051906, Gp0051904, Gp0051908
CAAGGTCCTGTGCGGCCTGCTGTAGGTGACCCTGCTTCGGCAGGGGGGTTGGACTAGATGACCCACAGAGGTCCCTTCCAACCCCTACTATTCTGTGATTCTGTACCCTGTAACATACCCTGCAACCCATACACTCATCACTAGTAAAACCGTTTGACATCCTGAGACACTTGCTGAAAGCAAATAATTTGTGCTTACAAGTTGATGGGTGTTGGGAGCATCTGATATCCCTTTTTCTATACCTTCTTAAGGCTCCTTTTTTCATTTCTCTTTGGCTATTGTGTCTTGGGGTGAACTCTAGCAGTGGGCCATAGGTGTGTTTTTTCAAAGGTGGGAAAGAAACAGCACTTCAATTCTCCCTATATCAGCCTCTTTGGGGTGCCTAAAATACAGCACCTTATTCAAAGGACATCTGATTAAATTAAGATGGCAAGCTTGGAACTAAGCTCCAGATCTTTAAGTGAAAGCACATTGTAATACTAACTCCCTGCCCCAGACCAGCACCAAAAGCAGGATCTCTGCAAGATTCGTTTGGGCTGGGCATGAGGTGACTGAGAAAATCCAGAGGTTTCAGAATAAATAATATTTACTGATAGTATGCTAAAACTTATGCTTCAGTTCCTCAGCCTATTTCTGTTTATTAGGAGCATGATAAGATTAACACAGAAGATCAATGCTTCTGCATCATTTGCCTTCTCTATAGCATCTGGTAGTGGCCACAGGGAGGCCAGACTGGGCAGGGCTTGGCATGGGACAACAGCCCTACGCTTTGCCAGGGAGCTGCACATCGTCTTCCCTTGCTCCCTCCTTACTTGTGGCTGCCAGCGATGTTTACAGGAAGATAAAGTGAACCAGAGGGTCGGCTGATCCATGACAGGACTTACAGCTCCCCATTCTGGATGAATGAGCAGCTGATAGGGTAAATGGGGTCTGTCACATTGTAATTGGGATCTCCTGTCAGCTCCTTTGTACATCTCCCCTCCTGGGGCAGGTCAGGGTGCCAGGGGAGGGGGGAACACTTTTTGGAGTTGATGGTGCTCCCCATAGTGGCTCTCAGCAGCTCCCCAGGAACCAGAAGCAGCTCCCGTGCTGGGGCACCAGGAGCATTTCCAAAACCGGCTCAAAAAGCAGATGAAATAGGCTGTGCTTTGGGATAGCAACAACTCAGGAAACAAGGCTGAGCTAAATATGAATTACTCTGTTAGGTGGGTCCTGAAAGGCAGCTATAACAGTCTTGCACCAGTGAGGATGGTGCAAGGTGGGGGAGCAGGGAGAGCAGAGAGATGGATGGTGATGAGAGCAGATATCGCGCGGAGTAATGACGTGGGGCTGAGCTGGGGAAACGGAGCCTGTGGATCAGCGAGGGATTACTGCTTTATTAGCCTCTGGATTAGCGTCCCAGGACCAGAGACTGCGGAATAGACTGTACTGAATCATTCCTTATCAGCTGGTGCTGACTGACTGACTCGGGTCTGTCCCAGTAAGCTCCCTGGTTTGGGGAGGTATTTTCTGTGTTCAGGCTGGTATGCCACAGTAAAGAGCTTGGCAAGAGATGGCTTTTAGGAACTAAAAAGTCACATGGAGATGAGAAATTATAGGAGAAATCAGGGGTGAGAGTGTCACCCAGTAGTTGCTCAATACTCTCCCTTTTCTTCCTTAAATTGGAAGGGCTCTCTTATCTCCAGATCAAGTCTCTCAAGACATAGCTGGAGATTTCCAGTCTTTGATTGCGATAGCTTTGATTCCAACACCTTTCCATGTTCCTATTTATTCTTCAAAGGTGAATTCAGACTAGTCAAATCTGCTTTGGCTACAGGTCTAAAATGTCTGGGGATACAATTTTAACCACAGAAAAGAGTCACTTTATTGATATATGTGTATGAATGAGGAAGAGAAACAGACTGTGTAAAGGAAAGAGGGCCAGTATGTCTGCAGCCTTCTTGTAATTGTGCTGTGAGGTTGGAGGAGGCAAGCACCAGAGACAAAGGTTGCAGAAAGCGATATTGCTTCAGTAGGGGATGCACCTCACTCTGAGGCAGCAGTAGTTCCTTGTCAGTTTCTCAGCCAATTTCCTGGGTGATCCCAGGTTTTCGATGAAACACCAGTCCAGGTGTTCCATTTGCTTATTGTCACTAAGGAATTTTGTGCAACTTTCGGAAAAGGACACACAAAATGGTTTTCCTGACCATCTTCTAGTTGGAAGGCAGGGTGAATTACACTTTGCGTTTTTACTGGCCTATGCTTCTGCCACCTTCCAAGCCTGCTGGAAGTGTAAACAGATATGGTGCTACCTAAAAGAGAAGTTCTGGTTCCAGTGCTGTGTTGGACTATTCAGAAGTGCTGTGTGTGGTAAGATAAAGAAAGGAAATCTTGTTGCAGGGATGTTGCCCTTGGTCTGTGGAATGGATTTAGGCTCTGTAGTATCAAAGATGGTGCTATACCATTGTGTCTAGCCTTTATTTGCAAAGCAAAGCTTCCAAGCATGAACCAATTGCAACTTCACTTAGAGGCTTAAAACAGCAAACAACCAGAATTAATGCTTTTGAGCACAGTTGACTCCCCCAGGCATCCATCACCAGAAGTTTCTGAATAAAATGCTGGTCACTTGAATATGTGAAATTTGTTATAATGCAAACAAGTGAGAGCTGGGCACTCACAGGCAATGAAGAAAATGAAGAGCCACCTAACAGCAAGGCTCCTGCCTGTAATATGGATTTTGTGATATAGAATGCAACAGTGAGCTTCTATATGAATAAAAACAATTAAAATTGTAGTTCCTGGCTGACCGTGGTGGCCTGCTAGCAACCTCTGTGCAAATCTCCAAGCTCCAGTAGCTAGGGGTTATCATGCACCTCGACTAGCTAGTGTGGTTCACAGCCAGAAATGCAATTCCTCCCTGCTCCATGTAATCACACTGGCATAAGAGGGACTTCATTTGCATCACGCTGTTAACCACAGACTTTAGAGTAAGCGAGCATATACTGTGGCATGACTGACCTCTCTCAGAAACCATGCTGAGTGCTCCTGGCTTAACAGAAGTGATAGAAGCAGTTTTGTCCAGGGCTATGATCGTACTGGCTCTTGAGAAACATTAATCTTCGCTGGGCTTCACTGATTGATACTCAGCAGGGAGACCTTAGAAGAAATGCAGATGTTTCAGAAATGAATGTTGATGACTAACTGGGTAATACCTGGGCCCTGTCTAACACTGTGGTAGAAGCATTTTGCTGCCAGAGGTACTATATTTTCATTTGGAGGTAGATCTGAAGGCTTAGTTGTTAGTGATGCTGTAACATCTTCCACACGAGCTTGAATGCAATCCTCAATATTCCACTAAATTTTGCCTAGAGAAAGTAGTATTCTGCTGACTTGGCATGTGTTCTGTAATTCAACTAGTACACTTACTCTTCATTTTCCTCTCTCTGACTCTGTTATACAGTTTTATTATGTGCTGTTATACAATTTGGTTCTGATGTGAAGCCAGCTATATTTCAGGCTTAGATGGATGATCCCTGTATAATATGCATATATGTCTGCAAAGTACTGTGGATAAAAGATGCTAAAAAATGCAGGTTGTTATTTTGCCTTTCTCTGGATTTTGCTTTGTTGCATGCTATTTAGCAACTTTGCTGCTGTTCTGTCTCAACGCCTTGTTGAATCAAGTGTTCTGAACAGTTTTGGTAGTACTGACAGATTTTATTAATTGCCTTTTACAGGTTGTTTTTCTGACTCTCTTGAAACTTGCCATTTCACAGACATAATGAAAAATAAATGTTTTAAGCTAAAGTTTTAGCAACTAAGACAGGGGGTGGGAAGAAAGCTCAGCAAAATATTTGGCCAATTTTAAGCCAAACTTTGGGGCTGACACTATATCAGAGACTCCTGTCAGTAGGGGTTTAGGGTACAGGAATAATAATAACTGGAAAGGAGGAGAGATGAGTGCAGTGTGTTCCAGGCAGGATAAAATAAACCAGCAACCCATCTGGGTCTCTGACGACTTCTCAAAACAGGGTTTTGTACTCTGAGATTTGTTCTGACAGCAGTGTTTTCAAAATGTTTAGGACTCTTGCCACCACATTTCTTTTAAAGTCTGATTACCTTATGTGACATATCCTCGGTTGTTGTAAATTGATACTGCTTCATCAACTTTGGTGACATCTTGTCAGTGTACATCGGCAGAGGATTAGCCCTCTGCATCCAGACACGTTGCCTTGAGCTGGGTTGGGATCTCATCATAAGTCATTATGAGTCTGATGAGTGTGCGCTGAAGGGAAGACATAGGTTATGATAGGTCGTGGTGAGAACTGGCCCAGTAAGTAGAACTCATTTCTTTTTGATTTATTACTAATTCCAGTTTCTCGGTATGACTTTGGCTCCAAGACACATTATCTTCTGAGATACAAAAATTTGTAGCTACTAAAGACCACTGTGCTATCCTTTATAAGAACAGGGATGATATTGGTTCTGATGTTCTGGCCAGAACCAATGTGAGAAACTACATTCACGCCACTAAAATTCCCCTCATATCTACCTTTGATACTCATCTTTGCTGATTGTCATAAGGCTACGGTGCAATACTTCTGTGCTGCAGAGTTTTATCACAACTCAGGTGTAAGACACTCTCTATGAAAGATGGTTTGAAGTATCCTTTGGCATCCATTAGTGCGAAATGTGCCGTGGAAATGTAAATCATGTCACTGGTTGTCAGGAAGCACCTGGCCTTCAAGGAGTGTCCTGACACATTACTGAGGGAGGGGGTGAGGAGGCCAGCAGGGCAAGATAAAGGAAAAGGCGAATTTTTCATTTCACTTAGAGGGCTCTTATCTGCAGGCTAGCATTCAATACCCTCCTGGGACTGGAGCTTCTTAATGTGAGGACCACAGTGCTGCTCGGCTGGTGGACATGGAGGAGAACATACCATTGCACTTGCTCCTGTGACACTGCAAAGGCAGTGCTCTGTCACCTACTGGGCCAATTATTCTCCCTGTGGGTAATGTTTCCCACAAATACAGAAAAGTTTCACCCTCTGGACTTGAGCGGGTACTGTCTTTTCTTGTGGTTTGGGGACCTAAGCTGGAAAGCCTTCCCCACACTGGTAGCACCAGGGAGCGTAGTGCTGGGGGCTCCCAGTTTGGCTCGGTAGGAGTGGGCTCAGACAAGCACCCAGCTATCATGGTGGAGTTTTTCCTGCCTTATTCCAGCCCTCAGCGAGCTCAGCTGATCATACATAATGGGATTAGTGTGTCTTCCAATGTGCAAAGTAATTATTTCCAGGGGCTATCGGTCTTCTGTGTTAAGGGCATTGGCTGACTTGCCCAAGTGGATCAGTTGTAAACTTCTGGTGTACACTTAGGTACCACTCTCTAAGCGAGTGATGGGCCAGTATATCTCTTGTGATGATCTAAGGGCAGCTCACTGTCAGATGACTGGTGCTATGAAACAGCTGCTGAGAACTTCCGTTTGAAAATATTCTAACTCATTTTTTGATGCAGCTTAGTCAATGGCAGGTTGCAAAGGTCGGACTAGGGCATCTCTTAACCCGTGCTAGAATGCTGAGTCTCTTCTGTAATGTAATGAAGTTAAAAAAAAAAAAAAAACCAAAAAACAAACAAACAAAAAAACAAACAAACAAAACAAACAAACAAAAAAAAAAACCACCACCACCAAACATCCAAATGCATCATCTTCATCCAGTCTGAACCCAAACCCATGATACTCACCCAAGAAGGGATATTATTAAGGAAGTGAACACCTTCATCAAAAAGCTGCATCTTTTCCTCAATGGTATCCTTCTTCACATCCCTGCACATTTTTTAATTTGCAGCTAGCTGTAGGTCAGATGGGTGGATTTGCTGCTTAGTGCTTCTTCAAGTCTCCCAATGCAGACATCATTTTGTCAGTATGAAGTGCTATAGTCTACAGCAAGTCTGGTCATCACTGGGAAAACTCTGTGAACAGAGGACATTTGCTATGTTGTCCCAGAAAATAAATCCTGATGTTCTAAGGTAGGCACAGGCTTCAGGCTGTCCTTAGGCTAAAGGAATTAGATTCAAGTCTTGCTAAATGGAGCGCTTCCCAGTGACATTACAAAGCAAAGAGTGGACTGCTTTGCTTCTATATCATGTATGTCTTCAACCTACCAATGCATGTATGTCAAACAGATAATGTGCAGGTCTGTAGGCAAGAAGCCTGATTCACTCAGCTTTGCAAATGGCTCCCTAATGGACTTTGCTTGAAGCCATATGACCTTGAAAATGGGAGCTCCTTAAAAACATACTGTTTCTGTCTAATGGTTAAAGTTGTATAGATGGGGGCAAGTGCAGACTGTGTTATGAATGAGGGTTGCTCACCCTGTTAAAAGTAAAGCTTACCAGAAAACGAGCCTTTTTCCTTAGCAAAAGGGTTTGCCACTAATATTAGGCAGGTCCATCTTACATGGAGATGACACAGCTGAGAGAAATAGGGTTTGAAAATAGTATTCACAATCAAGTATGTGAAGCATGTTGTATAAAGATTTTTGCTGCTGTGAATCTGCAGTGTTTGCTCGTTGATAGACATACAGATTGTTTAACAATGACTGTCACACTCTTGCTAATACAGTGTGTGCTACTAATATGGCAAGTGCTACTACACTCGGGTATTGTCAGAGACCCATTTTTATAAAAGTTGCAATATCCGAATTTTGGTATAATGAGAGACTCCTAATCATGTATAGTATAAGCCCTCCTTGTCAGGAGAACATATTGTGCATCTGCAGTAAACATTTCTGCAAAAGTGGAATATTTTCTTATACTTTCCCTCAGCAAGTTAGCCCCTGTGACTACACAACTTGTGTACATGTGCATACAGCATGGAGAATTGGCAACGTCTATGGTAATGATTTTGACTAGCTTTGCAGCCAATTTTGAAGCCTTCGAAATCCCCTCAGTAACAAAGTCCATTCTCTTGATTGTTTGTTTGTGTGATGTGTGGCCAATAAACTGTATTTCTGGCAATTTAAAGCTGTTTTGTTGGAATGAAACTTGAATATCAACTGTGCCGTTTGCTTTTTGCAAATGCTTCTTTCTCAGGCTCTATCTCAAAAATGACTTGGCCTAGAAACTCCGTTTCTGGAAGAATCCTTGATGATACGCTGACATAAATTGTGACTTTGGATCAAATTATTAAAAGGTTTTTTTAAGCATTGGCAAGGCCTCTTTGAATTTTTTGCAATACTCACTGGCTGCATACTCTACAGGTAGAATTTTCCAGAGTATCCAGCACTTAATCAAACTTCTCTGATCCACGCCTGCTTGGGTTTCTACAGAGCAAAGGCTGGGCAACACAAAGTCCATTTCAAGATCCTATCCAAAAGGTGCACCCATGGGCTGGTGGTGCTGGGTCTGTGGAGAGGGACTGAGGGTCTTAGGCTGCATAAGCTCCACTGCTTGGGTTGAGAGCTGGCAGCTGGACTGCACTCTTGCAGATAGTTAATGTTAAATTCCACCAGCTGAGCCACCTGGGTCCAAATTGGTTATGTGCTTTTCTAGCACTGCTTGTGATTTTGGGGAACTCTGGCAGAGCCCTTCTCCCTTGATAGGAGACTGATGGGCTCTGCCCAAGGAGCCAGTGGAATTTGTTAACTCCCTTAGACAAGCTGTTTGGTTTTACATTCAAGAAAAAGCCCTCTGACCCAGCCTATGCTCTTACCGATTGCAGCATGCCAAAACAGTCCTGGCAAGATGAGCTGCTTATTTAAGCTTTTGCTTTTTTAGCTTTTGATGCATTTTTTTATGACCTTTGTTTATAGGATTCACCTATTGCCTCGCAGATGTTACAACTGTTCACTTGGGCAACAGCTGGGGCTTCTCTTGCAGATTCCTGCAAAATCAAGGAGTCTACTCTCTTCTCTGTTAGCCTGCTTGACTTGGATGTTCTAATCTGAAGTCAGTGAGGGTGTTTTCTTCTATGTGATCTGAGGTATGAGTAATTCCAGAAAGGCACACTCAGCTTGCCCTTTCTGCAGATTAAAGCTAGTTACAAGCTACACTTTTGAAGTAAAGGGATGCAGAGGAAGAGCGTGGAGGGTGATGTGAGATCCCACCAGGGAGGTTAGGTTGCTGAAAACTGACCCAGTGCTTGATGGAACCACCCTGGGCCTGTGGCATGCCTAATGCAGAAGGTCAGAGTCAAAGCCATCTGAAGTCTATGAGGGTTTGTCTGTCACAGTCCATGAATCATGGATCAGGGCCCCCTGTGGCAAGACTGCACCCCTGCTTAACCTGCTCTGTGAATCTTTGCAATGTCACCAGCTGACTGGAAACCTGACACTCTTATACAGTAGAATAAACCCCAACAAAACATGTAAACAAGTGCAATTTAGCTTTTTTATGGAAGTTGCTTTAAGCTACAGAAAGACAGGAATTGTTGTTCTAAAAGCAAGATCAATTACCCCTTATAGAGCTGGATCTGGGTTAGTGACGCTAAAAAAAGTCAAGGGTTTGCTCTGTCCTTTGCACCAAGGCTGTAGTGGGAATATTTTTGATGGTCCTACTTGGAACAGCATCTGGCCTATTCCGATTGCAAATCACATCCCTTCTGCACATAAGATTCATTCTTAATTTATATTAGTGATGTCTTAAAAGGAAAAATGGAAGTCTAAATGCACATGTCTCTAGATCTCTAAAGTAATGTCCTGCATATAATTTTCCAGCAAAATGGATTCAGGAAAATGTTCCTTGTACTTCAACCGTCTCAGAAATAACATCAGCTCATGTTGCAGTTCAAGGGCCAGCACAAGGATCTGCAAGGATAGCATGAAAATACTGTCCTTTTTGAAGTGTTATTGACAGGTGTAGCTTGTTGATATTGCTAGCCTAAAAAAAGCAATGTTATTTTTAAAAAGGAAGCCATACCGCAGGAAATCATTCTCCTTTTCCTCTTATGCATCAGCTTCTAGCCAGAAATACATTGGTTAAACTGGAGAAAGAGAGAGAAAGTGTTGGGGGAGCGTAAAGGAAGGAAAAGTATGAGGGTGTGCAGATTTTATTCTTTATCTCTTGTGCCTCAGATGCTGCCCTTCACAGCATTGCACTGCATCCCCTGAAGCCATGCTCTGAGCTGAATAGGAGCTGTGTGAAAGCTGCCTGGGTACTTTCTCCTGAGCTGTGTGAAAGCTGCCTGGGTACTTTCTCCTAACAAGAGCTGAAGCATATCTAGCCTGCTTTTCTCTTGCTTTCCCCATCCCCATTTCAGCAGCAGAAAAAATATGAAATTGGGTGGGTCTGGATTCCCTGAATAATAACCTGGAATCTCTGTGGATCTCACTGTTTTGCCCACCTGCATCCCAGTACTGCAGTTTAGATGCAGAAAGAGTCTCTCCCTCACCTTCACAAGTAGGAGATCACAGACAAAGCTTTTGGTATGATGTGTGAGCCAAAGTTAGGGACTGCAGATGTCACCAGGTCAAGAACCAAGAGAACATCCCCACTGGCAGTGTCTGTGCTGACCAATTCTTAATGCCTCTTGTCCATGCATTGCTTCTGGTGGAAGTGGTTGGTGGACTGATGTCAGTAAGTCACTGGTGTGTCTAGTGTTGCCACCTCATACCGTGTCAATTTGTTCACTGTGACATAACTGAGATTTCTCTACACGGTATGAGGAAGCCAAGTTGCAGCCCTTACAGACATACCATAGATAAGAAATATCTGCGATGAGAACACGGAGGTGCAGCCATCTCCACAGGTGTCATACCATTAGCTGACCACACACACCAGTGTCTGCGCAGCCTGCCTGCCTGCAACGTTTGTCTTTGCTGAAGCCAGCCTGTGTGGGCTGCAGCCACATCTCCTGATGCAGTTCAGGCGGACCTGGAGGAACAGGAAGGCGAATGGCACTGTGTCACATCTACAGATGTTAATGAAAATAGTGTTGGCTGGACCAGATGCAGGGAGGCTTTGCTCTCCTCTGTGCTGTTGCTGTCACCCTTTCTGGGCTGGCATTGTCTCCAGAGGTTGGCTGATTGCTGAACTCTCTTTGCAGCAGTGAGTGTGGTGCATGGTGTAACACGGTCCTTTGAGCCCAGGCATCAGGAAACAGGGCTCCACAGGGAAGGTGGTTGTTGCTGGCAGATCTGGGGCTGCAAAAATGGCAGTGGGAGCAGTGGCTAAAACGGGGGGAAAAAGAGAAATTGCTCTTCGGTTCTTTGCCAGGAGATGATGTGGTTCTCCTAATGTGGGTTGTCCTTCAAGAGAGGGTGATGTCAGGGGCTTGGAGAGCTAGACATAGCTCTTGTCTTTGCCAAGGGACAACCGCCTGTGGTTCTTGGGCCTATTCTTTCAGTTCCACTCATCTCCCTGTGTTTACTATGAGATATACTGCCCACATGGGAGTGTTTTTTCAGGCTAAATTCAATAATGCCAATGAGGTGCCCAGACACAACAATGACTGAGAGCATTAAAAGGATCCGGCTAAAATTCATCAAAATTTGTGTAGCACAGGGGAGTTCAAGGGAATGCACTGGAAAATCACCCTGTCACACTTCTCTCTTTGTAGTTTGAATTGCATTCAGAGGAGTATGTTGTTGTGGTGCTATGCTGTGTGTGTATATATAGTTATATATATTTCTAAGTATACGTATTAATTATTTCAACAGAGTGCAAAAAGAAATAATGTAGCTGGATATATCTAGTATCTGTATAGATTTCTGTATCTTCTACAAAGTGAAGACATTTGATTTCTTTTTTCTTTTTTTTTTTTTCTTCCCCAGAACATAGCTAGTGGTAATCTTCTTGTCATCTAATCACAAGTAAATCTTGTTTTGTTTAGTAACTGAAATTGGCATTTTTGCATCTGCTGCTCCTACGCACTGCACTGCAGGAATCAATATCATATGTGACAGTTACAATTGATTTTTGAGCAGTGGCACCCACACTGAGGATTTCAGGCCTCAGGGATTAAATAGCTTGAGAGAGCAGTAAAGTCATTTTACATCAGGAGGGATTATGAGGAAAGGGAGGTGATATCCAGGCTGGATCCTGAAGCCCAATACAAGGAACAAATTTGTCATAGATTTTGTGTGTGATCATATACAAGTACTGAAAATTATCACAAGTGTAACTTAATTATGCCATAAATTTTGCACCACCCAAAGCAGCACCTTGACTGGTCCATGCTTATGCTTGCATTGGTACTGACAGTTGAGGATTATAACCGGAGCACATCCTCAATGTAAGCAAGTAAAATGTAGGCAGTGGTTGTTTGGAGGTGAACCTGAGCTCAGTGCTGGGCTGCTCCTTTCTCAGGGTGTGGTACCTGGGTGAGCTGGCAGGGACAGGACAGCCCGACCTCTGAAGAAAGACTGAAAGGGTTGGGAAGAAGTTTCTTCAGTTGTCCTCTTTTCCTGAAACAATATGTGAAGGCCTGTCAGCAAGATGTTTCTTAACTGTTATTAATGAATGAATGTCGGTGGCAAGGTTATTAGATTTGCAGACATTTAGATTCCTCCTTTGTCCACGTGGCAGAAGCTTTCTCTGACAAAATGTGCAATACATGGCTGTTCCTTGAATATCAAATTCTAGTTTCAGTGGGATTGCAGTAGGTCATGGCATTTGGTGGTATACCCTGGGCTTCTTTAGAGAGGGCAGGATAAATGAAAGGTGGACAGAGCACAAAAGGTTACCTTAGATGTCTCGATAAAATCAGGCAATGCTTCTACTGTTCTCAGTACTTCCAGTCTGAGATATTCCTGGCATGCTATTCTTTTGCATACATTGGTCCTATGAAGCGTGGTCTCCTTAGATGAAGAGGCAGGGATTAATGAGCCACATGGAAACACTAATTTGTCTGAGTTAGAGGAGATTAGTTTTGCTTAGACCATTAACATAATTAATCCTGAGACTAGAAATGTTCATTCAGTATTGCAGTCTCACTGTTTTTTTCAGACATTGTAGTCCAACACTATTAAATGAGAATTTCAAAATACGTATTTTAAATTGTGATCTCTGTTCTTTGAAAGCATATAGAAACTACAGATATGTAGAAGAAAGGTAATATCTCATTGCTGGAATCATTTATACCCCTATAGTGTCTTGAGGGATCCCAAAGTGGTCAGTTCCTCTGGGAGCTTCAAATCAAAGGCTGCACATACGGTGTACTATGCTAAGGGGCAGAAGGGAACATAACCCTGCCAAATCAGTTGCAGAGCTGGAATCCTTGCTTGCACCTGTGCCCTTCAGTCCCATCACACTGTCTGGGGAAACATTCCTGTCTTTTAGCTTTTCTTTTTTTCCCCATTGGTAAGTCTTTTCTCCTCCCTCATATCAAAAAGGACCTGAAGTCAGGCCATGGGAATCATTTGCAGCCATCAGAAGAGGGCTGCTATGGACCTCAGAAAGTATTCATAGTGAGAAAACAGCTGCCTTTAAGGGGACAAGTAAGTAGTTAAGCAGTACAAGGTTCTTGTCCAGTTCAGGAAAGCCTATTTCCTTGCATTTTGTGGAGCAATAACTGGCTCGGAGGAGAAACTACAAAAAGAAAAGTGGGGCTTATGAGAGGCAGTTCATGTCTACCCCATCAGACTCCTAAGACTGGGTATGAAGTTGCACCTGTTTCTGCTGCTTTGCACCTCCAACCACCGAATTGTTTTCTTTCCTTACCCAGTCTTGAGGTTTAGGATCAATGCAGTACAGTTAGTTCAGCTTGCAACAAGCTCGACTTTAAAAATTCTGTTTCAAGACTTCTACAGTTACAAATCTGTCTGAAGAAGTATAAAACATTTAAGGGACTGGTGCTAAAATGAGTGTGCAGACTGAAGCTGTTATGGGAAAAGCATTTATAAAAACGATATTGGAATACAGCTTGTGTTGTTCTTTGATTTGGTTTGAGGGAATTCAGAAACTCTTCTGGAAACATTTTTTTAACATGGAGCTGCAAAGTGAACTTGTTCTAGCAATTTTCCAAACCGGAGCATTGAGCTTTATAACCTTAGACATGGGGTTCTATTTCCAGCTTTTTGAGAGTAGTGGGAGGAGCAGCTTTCCTTCTGACATTTACTTTAATTCATAAAAATTACAGGCATCTGACAAAATATCCTAAATTGTGGAGGAGGTGGAAATTGGGTCATTGAAAAAGATTAACATTGAACAAAAATATTTGCCAGTAGTGTAAGAAGAGAAAGGGAAAGCTGTGTGCTGTAGAAGAACAGGCTGTCTGTGGTTTTTTTTGCTCAACAATGACTGGCTTATTACTTTAACAGAGAATGAAGAGGCAGGGCGAGCATCAGGGTAAATTTCTTTGTTTGCTCTTCATCTTTTATACATCATCAGGTCCCTATGTCCTGCACTTTTGTTGGGGGTTACTTGGATTTATTTCGGGCACCTTTATGGTTGTTTTAGGTGCAGGTAAGGTCAAATTCTCGGCAGACAAACCTTCCATAGGGGTCATGTCTTACAAATGCAAAAAGCTTTAGACAACTCGCTAGCAGCAGCCACAGCAGAAACCTGCTAGCTGCGACTCTGGGTGGAAGGAGGAAGGAAGGCAATGTGCCCATAGTGGATTTTAATATATTCATCAGTGCCAGACAGCTTCTGATTAACAGCAGTTGTCTCTTTCACTGAAGCATGACGATCAGGGCCCATCCATCCTCTCTCTCTCTCTCTCTCTGCATGCTGCCTTCCAAACAAACCTCACCAGTCAGTTATTCTCCCATTAGTCTTTTATCAGACTGTGTTTAAACCGCCACTTGAAATCAGTCACATTGAGTCTATTATTGGCACAACCACTCCTATTTCCAGTTCTCAGCTTCTCCAGTCGACGAGCTTCTGCTATCATCATGCGTAATTTTCAGCGCCCTCAACACCATCAGCCGATTCTCTTCACATTGGCACGTAAATCTGTTAATCCCTTGTTGCTCTCTCTCTCTTTCTGCTCAAGGCTCCTTTTTGCCTTTCAGGAGAGCAGGCAGCGCTGTGTGGGCAGGCATCGTCAGCCATAGAGGCTGAGCTGTCCAGGCAGAAGTGCCTGGAGGCATGGCTCCGACCCAGAGCTGCTGTGGGTAGATGTCTGCAGACAGCATGGCACCGTGTGTGCAGGTGAGGCACCATGGCTCTGCCTCCCAGGCTGTTTTGGAAGGGGCATAGCAGAAGCCGTGGCTGCCTTGGCATATTGAACAGCCTTTTGGCAAGGAAGGCCATTCATTCGGATGGAATAACATATAATTGGTCCACTGTGGCAAGTTATGTTTTGTGTTAAGTGTAGCTGGCACCTTTATGCAATGCAGAAGTCATTTATCTGAAAGGACTCTTTGAGGTTGAAATTGGTACAAAACTTTGAGAGGGTGGGAGGCAGCCTTCTCTATAAAGGTCCTGTGTTTCTGTGAAGTTCTTCATTACACATCGATACCCCTTCTTCTAATAGATACTAGAGTGCTTAAATAGCTACGCAAATTGTACTTGAGCCATAGCTGAAACTCTGCTATTTCTGAGGTTAAATTCTGTTGTCTCTCAGCAATATTATATGATAGTTCAGGGAATGAAATATACTTTCAGTAGAATTGCAAGGAGGACTTTTACATTAAGTGAAATGTACTGGAGTTGTGGTTAGAATGCAGGGAGGGCTTTTTACTTGTGAAGATTTGCCACAGACAGGGTTACCACAAAAAAAAAAAGAAGATTCAGGTGTTCATAATTTCTGTTCTGTGCCGCCTCTGCTAGACGGTGTACAGAAGCCCCAGTTTCCTCTACATCTTGTTGATCAGCTAAATATTAGCTTAAAAGGAAGGATGTCATGTATGAATTACAGCCTCTGTTTTCTTCAGTGCATGGGTATTTTTAGAGGTCTCTGAGTCAACCATTCGGCTCCGTCCAACCTGAATGAATCATACTGGTGACACCCTGTGCTGGAAGGATTCAATTCCTTTCTCTGCTGCAAACTCGCTGTCACGGAGAGAAGAAAGGTTTAGGTGGTTCGGCACACCGTTGTGCCTGTGGATGCATTCTGCTTTACTGAAGGTCAGGTTGCTTCTGTGTGTTTAAGGACCTGCCTGAGGAGATGTCTTAAGTTCTGGCTAAGAATCTACAGAGACCATGAGTCGTAAGTGTCTGCTTGGGAGATATTCTAAGAGTGAGAATATCTCAAGAACTTCAAGGAAGAGTTGCTTCTGTACTTCACAGGATTGCTAAAAATACATACTTGTATCTGGACTGTGCTGGCAGTCAAGTTAAACCATATATTTTAGTTGTCATTGAGTTAGTTTAGTTTATCATTGCTGTGATAGATAGGGTAGCAAAATCTGTTTGGGTCAGTTGCACAGTTTAATGGATACTGTACAATTCATAGGAGTGGTTGGCAACCACTCCTGCATCAGTCCTTTGCCCTTGCAACAGGTTCACTCTGAGGATGATGGAAAATTCATCTATCCTGTTTTGGTTTTGTAGCCAGGGAAGAAGCTGCCAGCTATTTGATAGAGGTATGCAGAACATATACTGGCAAGCTGCCAGGAGGAAAATTTCTGATTGCTGTAGAAGGATAGTGAGGCTGTGGATTGTAAAACACAGTGCTTCAGAGTCTTTTTAGTCTGTGATATGAAAAGCAAATTGTAAAATAATGCTTTAAGATGTCCATCACTTAGCAAAGTAGAGACTTGTTTAGAGTTGTTATAAATCAGGTTTTGTATCGCATAGAGTATTTCCAAGTTTAGTGATTTCTCTCTTGATGCAATAAACGTTTTCATACATATTTCACTTGAGTCCTTTTTAGCTTTTGATCCTAAATCTTCCACCTCTTGCCTGTTATTTCCTATAGCTGTCCATGGGCATCCTTCATACTATCCCTTTATGTATCTCCCCACTACTATCCTGATGCTTAGCTGATAAGACGTCTTTATTTTCCTGTTTATGAGAAGATCGGATTATTGGGAAATGCAGGGACAACCCACAGATGCAAATATAGATGAATGTGCAGATAGTAAAGTAACACCCAGGGAGATATGATTGCACAAATATTTGTCTTGTACACACAGTGAGTTCTTGAGGATTAAACGCTTGAACGATGGGGACATGCTAATAGTTTTGGTAGTGGCAAAGCGCAAAGGACAAGATGCGAGAAGTTTGTTTTGAAGAAAACCAAACAGCTCTGTGTTTCTGATTGTAATTGCTTGAACACTATAAATGAAGTCTGATGACCTGTGTGACATTTATTGTGAGACAATAATGGCACAAAGTTGGAAAGGAGGCTGATGTAGTCGTCCTGAGAAGAAGTGACCAGAGGCATCCCTAATGCTTGGAGGACATTGTCCAGAATCTGATCAGATGCTGAATGGCATTAACCATGATTACCATCTGCATCTTAATAATTTGTAGCTCCTGGACCATAATACCTATATTGCCTTGGATTCTCAGAACTGCATTTTTCATCTCCAAGTCCATGGTGTTTGGTGTAGTATCCCTAAAAAATAGGCCTTCAGCAAAAGGCTGCACAAGGCACACAAGTACTGTTCTGCAGAGGAAATTTCCTCCAACTTCCACTGGAAATGTGGAAAGTTCTGCTATCAAAACTGTTTGCTTTTTCAGCAGTATCTCCTTAATTATCTAGAAGGAGATTCAGGATGATGGAGACTTAATTTTCCTCTTTCAGCACGGGGCAAGAAGAACTGTAGGGTATGACCTTGTTCTTGAGCTCTTTGAATGAAATACAAAAAGAGAACCCTGAGGAGAAGGCAAACTTGAAGACCTTGTGGCAGGAGTAAAGAAAGGATGATTTGTCTGCTGAAACAGATGAATCGGGAGACGAGACAAAGATGTAAAAAGAAGCTGATGCTATGGGGATGGTTGAGTCTAAAATACACATAAGGGAGAAATAGAAATCAACATTATACCAAATTTTCATAAAATGAAAGTTTAATTTGTGAGTCCTCATTAGCAGTAAGGATAGAAGAAATTAGCCACATTAAAATAGCTCCTCAAGGCCCCAGTTTAAATACAGCTGTAATTTGCAGAAGACCAGGCAGTTGGAAGACTGTGCCGAACGCTTTCAGTATAGGCTTGATTTAAGAATTAACAAATTGAGTTGGTGGAAAATGATACAAAGGTAAAGGTAAATGACTCTTTATCGGAAACTCTACACATGTTAACCACCAAAAACTCTGCTAGAAATAGTCACTCTGAAATGAGAATGCAGTTATTTGTATCAGGTATTTTGCTAATGGGTATGCTAACGTGGGTATGCTAATCTGATGCAAATACTTGTTGACCTGATTCCTGCTTAAATGAGTGAATTTTAAAAGTTTGACCAGTTTAAACAGACAGTGGTGGGAACAGCAGATGTGGGAACAAAAATGAGGAAATAATGACGCTGCTTGATGCTTTTTTTTTTTTTAAATTTAAAATGAGGAGCTTAATTTAAACCATATCTGGCTATATGCCAGGGTGGGTACCAAACCTTAAATCTCCAGGTACTGCTATTGTACTAGGATGTCATGTACTCTGACCAGTATGGGACTGGCCACTACTGTGTTTATTTTAGTCTAAGAAGATCTTTAAAAGCCATAAGCTTTCCCCTACAAGTGCTGCTCTCTTATCTGTAACATTGTGAGATCACTCAATTCTACAGATTGAGATGGATAAATTTCCACACATTTTGTCATTCAACTTTCTCAAAGCACATGGGAGGAAGCTGTGGCAAGACTCAAGCCACCAAATGAAGAGTCAAAAGGGAGAGTAGGAAAATCATATTTAGTTCTCCAAGAGAAAATACTGAGAAACACTGCTTCACAAGAGTATTTAAAAATAGAATTGAAGCTCCAATTGAAGCTTTACAAATAAGAAAATATATTTCTCTAATTCATTCCACGTGCTGCTTCTGTAGCTGTTGATGACTGTTTGTAAGCTGTTTTCCCCTATCCAAGGGGAAAATGTGTTTAAATTATTGACTAGAGACTTGTCTGAACTAAAGCTGAGGTTTTGACATGAAGAATAAATTTATGGAGTCTGTCTTTTATTCAGAAGCAATCACTTCATACTGCAAAAACTGGTAGCAGCAGTTGCCACTACTGCACCTTTCAGGCCCCAGCTGAAGGAAGGGGAAGGGGGAAAATGATAATTTGCAGTAAATAGCAGCCAGCTATGTAACACCTCTTCTGGCAGGGGGAAGCTTTAACTTGTTCTGCACTTCACAGGCTCCTTCAGACTGATTTTTGTAACCTGCAGGGTGGAGTATGCCATTTGAGAGAGGTGGAGCTGCTCCACTGACAGGTGACAGCTGTGGGATTGAGGCACTGTCACTGGAGAGCAATGAAACATCCATCTCTTAAGAAAGGAAGCCTGGGGGTATCAGAGTAGGGAAAGAGAATGAGAGTTAAATGGGAGATACTGTCAGCAAAAGTGCCTACAGATTTAATGAGGATTTGGTTTCAGTTTCCCAGAACAGCCGTTCACCTACAGAAAATAGCATCCTTGGAAAGTCTAAGTGCAATGCAGTCTTACATGTCACAAGGAGTGCCACGCTGTCCTTGGAACAGTCCCAAGCTTGATGTTGGCCTGATCTATGTACCAGAAAGCACTTACTCAGCCCACAGCATACTAAACAGTAGCATACCTAGGTGCAGATTTACAGGCAGAGCAGCTGCCAGTTTCAAGATTCATGTATGCTTTTCACTCCCTCTCCACCTGCGAGTTTTATCTTCTGCACTGCTTCTGTGAGCACTGCCTTGCAACCCAATGACAAGATTACACTGAGGACTAACTACACAAGTGGGAATGCCACCTTTATATCCTTCCTCTGCTTCCTAGGACCAGCTGGGGATGTGTTCAGCCCCTGAGCTAATTAATTATGCTGGTTTGAAATAACCCTGCAGCCATTTATTACCATTCGGTATATTCCTTCTTTGGGATGCAGGAGTGTGTCTGGAACCAGCATAATTCCCCATCTGTGGAGGAACGAGCTGATGTCTCTTTTAGAAAAGTTTTATGGCTCCTTTTCACCAGGAGACATGATAAAGAGTCCTTGTGGGCAATAATCTGACATTCACTTGTCACATGGTAATGTGCTGATGCGAGATACTGGTGCATAACTAGGCAGTGGTCCAACTCACATGAGAATGCAGATAAGATGCAATCATTTTGTTACATTATATTAAGTACTTTAAAATTATATTATGCTTATGAGAATAACATTAAAATTTTAACTAAATAAAAATCAATTTATTGATTTCAAAAATATTAAGATGCGCAGTTTTGAGCTGTTGCATATCAGCTTTTTGCAACAAGCAGTATTGGCTTTCTGACTGTATGCTACCAAGCACCAGTACCCATGTATGATTAATGTTTTTTTAGATTGTCTATTTGAGACAAAAGCTTCTCAGTTCTGTACTTCCATGGTAGTGGCTTCTCTTTTATTCTGGAAATGCTTAGTGTTTTCTTGGCGATTATGTCTCTCTGTTGGAATAAAGTATACCTTCAGAGTGGTCACTTACTCTAGTATGCTCTGAAACAATTTTCTACACAATACAGAACAGCTGTCTGTGGATGCGAAAATTTATTTGGCAGAGTGACATCTCCAGGAGTGTGGGTGCTCTGAATGCCACTGTCAGTCCCTAGTAGTGAATGATGCTAAGGTATGGCAAGGCGAAAGCTTGAGTCGCTTCAGCTTAGATAACAAAACAAATACATTTTTGTTTTCTTGTGGATCTAAGGACATCTCTCTGATTATGGACCTGCCTAAAAAATGTTAAAAATAAGAGGTTTTAACTTGGCAATTGTTTAATGTCTGGAAATAACTGTAAGGTTTGAACTTCCTCAAGGTCAAGGGACTGACAGAGGGGACTGGGTCGAGGAAAACTTGCCATGTCCCTGATAAGGCTGCTCAGGTTGTAGGAGTAACTGAAGAGTTTTGGTTCGGTGATTAGTAAGTAAAAGCTTCTGCCCAGAGCTAGAACCACTTAAGTGAATACACACAAATAAGTTCCCTGTTTTTGAAATGCTCTGTTAAAGATGATTGTTACTGGTTTTCATTATTAGATTTTAGCCTTTGCTAAGAACACTTACTATTGAATAATGACGATTTAAATTACAATGATTCCTTAAACTCTGGACAAACTCAACTCTGTTGAAGCAGCTTGGCATATTCAATATTGTAGTCACCTGGGGTGATGGTAAGAATTGCCTGCAGCACAAAGGGTGATTCTCATAATACACACTAAGCTCTGAAGGGCTGACGTGCTTAGCTGAGCTGTCAGGGAGTTCACATTCAGCAAGCACTGGGAAGCAGACTTGGAGTGGAGAGAATGAAGAAATCTGAATACGTGTAGCATGGACTGTGTAAAGTCACCTGGCCTTGGAGAAGGACAGACTTGACTGCTGCCTGCACACTATCCCAAGAGTAAGCTATTGGCTTCAGAATTGCATTGCTTACCATAGTGTTTCCCAAAGATTGAAAGGCATTGAATGTAGAAGTAAGGTAGATGGTCCTCACAGAAGTTTTGCTACTGGGTGGAAGAAGATTTGGCTTTGAGTGTTGACGGCTACTTGTGACATCTTTTGGGACTGGCAATCAAGGATCGAGCAAGATGGGTTTTGTGGCTTTCAGCATACTTGCACCCAACTGTTTCTTGGAAGGAGGTTTCAGGGTGACACAGGAAGCAGGGGAAGCAGGGCTGAGGCAATATTATCTCCTTTCCTGTTTAAGCCCCCTGTTTATGAAGTAGTTTGGTTTGTCTCTGAAAGGCAGGAAGCAACACCTGCGAGGCAGCATATAAAAATAGTGTCACAGAAAAGGGATGTATTGCATACGGGGGCAGGGGAGGATGTTGTAATTGTGTTCGTCGGAGTGTAAATGGCTCAGCGTAAACATGATCATGCATTGCAATGTACTCTACAAGTGAGTATGTGCTACAAGAACACCTGAACTGACAAACCAGATAGACCACCCAGCCTGATTACTGCTCAGGGACTTCCTCAACTAGAGGTGATGCTTTAGATGTGGTGATACTGAACAGAATCTTTCTCATGAATGTGTTCAGTCACTTTTTGCATCTAGGTAAACTTCTGGTGCTCATAACATCCTTTGGCAAGGAGTTCCACGGTTCAACTATGCCTTACTTACAGAGCTACCATTTTGTTTATTTCTTATGTCACCTTTGTTTCTGTCATACCCTATCAGCTCTCTTACTATTTTACTGGGATTTTTAGGGGGGTCTGATGCCCGTCTCTAACTTTCACAGTTCTGTTATATGATTCTGGGGATAGGTTGAGCGGGGAATGGGAGGGGGAGACCAGAACATGATGCAATATTCAAAATCTGGGCGCAGCATAAATGTAAACAGTTGCATAATGATGATCCACTTTGGTCTCTATTTCTTTCCGAAGTGGCCTTGCTATTCCATTCGCTTTTTGGCCACTGATGAGTAGTGCACTGACATTTTCGTAGTTCTCTCACAACACTTAAGACCTTGTTTCAAAGTAATGATTGTCATCACAAAACTAATCACAGCATATGTGAAGTTGCTGGGTTTCCCTATGGCTGATGCTTTACCTACTCTGTACCTCCTCTGCCTTATTGTAACACTTCTGTTCTGTATTCTGGCAACTCTTTTTGGTTGATCTTTGTCTTTAATAATCTGATTAATTTTGACTTCTTAGCGAAGATTGTTGTCACATGGCATGCTCCCTTTCTAGATCATTTCTTCATATGTTGAACGGGACATGTCCCAGCACAGATTCTTGAGAGACTTTGTTGGTGACCTCCTTCTACTACAAACCCCTTTTTTTCTGGTCTTTTACCTGTTACATGATCATTTGAGGACCTTTATCCCATGGCAGGTTAGTTTCTTTAATAAGCTTAGATGAAGATCTTGTTGAATACCTTTGTATTTCTAGAGAAGCAAGCCTTAAGATTCTTACAAAAAGTGACAGCTCCAGTTGTGCCATGCCACAACAGGAAGAACTGACTGCTATCAAGTAGGTTTTTAGAATAATTTAAGGGAAACTGTGATGAATACCAAATTGCAATCACTATAGCAAATTGCACATAAGCATAAGTTGCTAAATCTAAATTTCTTTTCTACTAATAGAACATCAACAATCAAAAGGAAAGTTTCAATCTTGTTAGTCTGGTGCTGGATCATCCAGGGAAAATGAGATTTGGTATTGGAATTTGTAGAACAGTCCTTCTGATGTACTTAAATTGGGAGAGGACGTTGCTTGTCTGTAAACATTAACTGCTAAGCTACCTTAATTGATCAGAAATACAGAGTTTACACAGCTATAATCTTAATTTTATGCTCATCCTGTGCATTCAAATGGGCTTTGCATTCTAAGATCTTAAACTTGTAGGAGTCTCATTTCCTCACTAATATGATCACTCTGTAATCCAAAAACATGTTGTTGAATCATGAACGAGATGATCAGAGGATAAAGCTTGACCTGCTGCTAAACCATATGGTATTGTATTACATTATAATGATGTCACTCCCTCCCCCCTACACACAGTATCTGTGAAGCACTCATTTCTTAACACTAAGTGAACCCAGGTGGCATTGCGAGTGACCCAAGTCTCCTCCTTGGGATTCTCTGCTGATGCACGTTAAGATCAGTTAGATATTTATGCAGTGTGAAATGTGTGACTGGAATAAAACTACAAGACAGACTGCCAGCCAGAGACACTGACCTCACCGGGAAAAAGTCAAACATATTAAACAAGATGAAAATGAATAATTATCTCCCAGTATACTACTGACTTTCCCTAATGCCTATGCTTTCAATAGGGTATTTTGTGCAATTTTGTTAAAAACAGGCAGGTAAATGCATATTGTTGTCTGACATAGCAACAGAATATTGCAATAAACCACTGCATATTCAGTAATTTAGGACATTGAATCTTCTAGCTTGGCTAGATAAATTACTTGAAGGCCATCTCATTGCCTAATAAAGGGAAATCGTGTAAGTCTTGGCATTTACGGTACAATTCGGCAAAGTTAGAAAGGCTTGAAATGTATTCAGAATGCAGTACAGTCTAAAGAAGAGCTGTTTCCAGAAAGTTACCTGCAAATAGTAATACTAATGAAAGAGTAAACTAAAAAAAAATTTTAAAAAAATTTAAAATAGTGCAGCAGTGGGACACATCACTTTTCAACCTGCCTTGGCAATTCATAACAATATGGGAAACATTGTGTTCAGGTAATTGTTACAGTTTCTCAAGATAAATCAATCTGGCAAAATTAAGTGCTGGTGACATGAAGGCAATAGGAGCAGTTTATCATGCCAGCACTCTTGGTTCTTTCTGAAACAAGGCACTACAGAAAAAAAGGCTGTTTTTGGTGAATTCTGATGAAGTTGAGGATGACTTAGCACTCCCTGAAATTTTCTTTTATTACTGAATAAAAAAAATCAGATAAAACAGCTGTATTTAAGATAACTGAATTCTCATGTATTAGAATGTCTTATTCTACTGCTAAATTGACTGTGTTTACAGAGAATGGAGACTTCTCTTCATGTAGTGTAGTTACAGTCAGGAAGACCCTGGTGGCTTCATTACATTTGAGGCAGGACAGTACTGTGCAAAGCTCATGTCCAGGAGGACAATGAGGGTCTCTTTGTGATGAGAAAATTGTAAATAAAGTTTAGAAGATAGGAATCTCTTGGCAATTTTATCTAACTCTCAATAGCTCAGTAAGAACAGTAATAAATACATAGAATCATAGAAAGTTTTGGGTTGGAAGGGACCCCCTAGAGGTAATCTAGTCCAACCCCCCCGCAGCAAGCAGGGACACCACTAACTAGATCAGGTTGCTCAGAGCCCTGTTCAACCCGGTCTTGAATGTTTCCAGGGATGGGGCCTCCTTTTTACTGTGCTAAAGCGTTGAACGGATTTTTATTCCACAGTTTTGCTGCACACAAACTTATAGTATCCACTGCATTACTATATGGCTTGGAGTTCAGTTGCTTATGTACACACTGTTGTGTGAAGCACCTCCTTTAGAAAGTTCTTGCCATTTTCACTTCATGCCATGTAATCTTTGCATTAGAAACAATAGTGAAGCCACTCCCTACTCATCGCCAGTTTTCCTTATGACTTACTATCATCTATCATATTCCTTTGCCTGTCACATCTCTTTTCAGTTATCTCCTTTCCAGGCTGAAGATGTAATTTCTTGTCTGAGAGCAGTATTTTCAGCATGGTACCCTACATGTGTATCTAACATATTTGATATTCACGGGCAACACTAAAAGTTGTGTGAATTTTAATGAGGAAGCTATATCTCTGGAGACTGGAGTCCTTTCTTATCCACAGAGAAAACTCACATTCCTCCTGCTTGTGAGTTTCAGTTGCAATAGGAAGAACTGAACACACGCCCCAAACCTTCTCTCCTTGACTGCTTAAACTTTGAAGCTTCTGCAAATGACAGAACTAAAGCCCTACTTCAGAAAAGCAGTTCCCAAACATGCTTTTCGAGACCATTTCTTAGTTTCACTTGGAGCTTTTTGATATACGGAAGAGAGTTTAGAAATTTATTCTTATTCTTCCAGAGCACCGTCCCACTTTGCTGCACCAGTGCAGAATACCCTGTGAAGCAGATACTCACAACAAGCAGTACCTGTGCACTGTAAGCAAGCAGAGTCAAAGACTGCCAGTGCTTCTGTGTTTCAAGGCTACAATAGACAGCATGTTTTGAAAAAAAAAACACCTGGAATAGCTTGTCTACCAAATAAATTTTTTCAACTCTGTAAGCCTACCCAGGAGCAAAAAATGCCCTAAGCAGAGTTAATCTTAAAGACCCTGACTGTATCTTCTGTGCTGCCACACGAGAGCTTTCAGAGTTTCCAGTTTCCCTGTATTTGAACCAGCCTTTTACAACCAAAGAAGCCTTCCACAATTTTCTGACATTCAGTGTCTGCCTAGATCTTTACAAAAATTGTACAGCACACACTCCAGGGTGTAGAATATGGGACTTAGCATGAATGTATTAGGCCAATGACAGACTGACTTTGTGCTTACGAACAAAGTATGTTCCATGAACTGTCATGAGCTTAACTTAAAAGTACACTCAACATCTGCTGTGCAGACGGAGACCAGCAGATGTTTTGATTTTGCCTACCTTTTTTTTATGTTGGAAGCTAGCCATATGATATTCTTAGTGTGCAGTGGGCTTGTCCACAAGTGAAGATGAAATTCCTATGACTAAACTTTGTCATTGTCTGAATACTGCGGAGCAATATGAATCTTGTTTTTCTTTTTTTATGGCTTGAACTAATAACCCATAGCTTGGATCATTCAAATGCTTGTTTGCTCTGCTGAAAACTAAAACACCCAGACCTCTGCCTGAAAGGAGAAACTTTTGGCAGACTGACTCTTCTCCTCCTACATAATAATCTTTTTTCCAAAGTCATGCGGACAGACATTTTGCCCTCTGTTAAGAGCTATGTACTCTCTTCAGTCTGTGTCAGAACTCCCAGAGGTGTCAATGGGATTTGCATGTATAAATCAAAACTGACTGCCTTCAGTTTATGTGCATTTAAACAATTTATGCGGGAAGTCTGTACTTCAAGTTTCTAGCCCTGAACAACTTATCTTGAAATAATTAAAGCCGGTGAATTACTGCTATTTGAAAGGATTGCAAAGTATCTATCCTAGCTTTTTAACGACGAAACAAGTGATAATTTAAGCGATGAATCTCTTCTTTTTCTGCTTTTTGAGAGTACTCTTATTTTACAGAAAATTCTTCATTTCCTCCATGCATGTTGCTTCATGTTCTGTTTACACCAAGGGCTGAGGCTTAAGCTGTCCAAAAAACCCCACTCAGTTTTTATGAGTAAAATCTTGATTACCTAGCTTTGGTGCCTCATTACTGAATGTAAAATACATCCTGATCTCTCCTCCATGCTCCTTTCACTACTGTCACAAAAAAAACCCCATCCAATAGTCAGAAACTGCTGAGACAGCATATTAGAGCAACACATCCTACAGTAGGGAGCTCTCAAGCACAGACTCTGCTCTGCAGTGAGACTCCAGTCCTGCCTGGTCTTTGTCATGGTTTAGGGGCAGTGAATGAAAAACATAGCTAGAGCTGTAAGCAGGTAAGGCACTGGGCAGCACTGGGAGGTGAAGGTTCTCAGCGGTGAGGAGAGAACTTGCATTTCAAGACTTGGGAGCTGGACCTGTTCTCTCTGCACTTCCTCAAAAAAGGTACACAAGGAAGAAAGAGGAAGAAGCAACTTCCCAAAGCCCCTTCTCCCTCCCCCTCTCCTAGAATATCTCTGCTGCTTGTATTTAAACCACGAAGACTCTAGATGTTACCTACAAAGGAGACGCACTTCTCCCCCAGTACCATATTTATGGCTCCCCGGTGGCAGAATTCATTTTCTGACAATGCACATATTTCTCCTCTTGCTCTATAAATACTATTTCTGCAAGCTTTGCTCCTCATACAGAGTCTTAAACACCCCTGGCTGAAACACCGCCTGACATTTGCAAAGGGAAGTGGACAGCACAGAGGAATCTTGCACCCTGCCAATGGCTGAAATGGAAGAAAGCAGTCTGGCTCTGCTAGCTCCATATTGTGTGAGGCTTCCCCAGATGGATGGTGCCTGAGCCCAAAGGGAGGCTTAGAACAAGCTTAAGTAACATCAGGTTCTGATTCCTGTTCTTCAGCTGTCATTTTATCTCTAGTTTAGATAAAATTCAGAATGCTGCAGGATTCCTGCAGAAGACTTAATGTTTCAGTTGTGGCTGTGTTTCTACTGTGGCATGAAGTCACTAAGAGAAC